>Ga0209749_1000557_pt1 | contig 48242 bp, 29 predicted proteins | sample EPASupsiteSAE347_FD_187267 | JGI IMG/M metagenome (GOLD analysis project Ga0209749, IMG submission 187267) | Bioremediated contaminated groundwater from EPA Superfund site, New Mexico - Sample SAE3-47 (SPAdes) (version 2) | ecosystem: Environmental > Aquatic > Deep subsurface > Groundwater >...
TTTCCGCCCAACAGACCTGCCGATACGGGTGCCGGCTGCAAATCCGGCAGCGACAGTCGGCCGTTCTTCGGCAAGTCGAACACATGCGCAAAGACTCGCTGCCCTTTGCGGGTCAGACAGCCGGGAACCCAATCGCCCATCGGACCCGCTTCGGTCCCATAAATCGACTCGCCATACCGCCGCATCCACCTGCCGATCGCCTTTAGACGCGCGACCTCTTCCGGACGCAAGCTGCCATCCGGTCGCGGCCCCACATTCAACAGAAAATTACCCCCGCAAGCCACGGCACGGACCAGCATCCGGATCAACGCGGATGCCGGCCGGAAATCCGCCGCCGTTTCATAGCGACTATAGCCCCAGGACTGGCCGGTCATGGTGTGACAGGCTTCCCAGGCCACGGGTTGCCCGTTAAACAACGATGGAGTCCGCGGCAAACTCTGTTCCGGTGTCACAAAATCAGGCGTAAACCCGGTTCCTTCCAGCCGATTGTTGATCAGCAAATTCGGCTGGAGTTTGCGCAGTTCATTTGCGATCGCCGCGCCGTCGAACGCCGGATTCCGGCCGTCGAACCACAGAACGTCCACCTGACCGTAATTCGTCAGCAATTCCTTCAACTGCCCGAGCATATATCGCGCATACCGATCCTTATCCGGACGACGCGTCATGGGATCCAGGCGGCACAACGGATGGTTGGGCGGCAACGGATAATTCGGATGATGCCAATCCATGATGGAGTAGTAAAAGCCGACATGCAGGCCTTCGGCGCGGCAGGCGTCGGCATAGTCCCGCACCAGATCGCGCCCGGCGGCCGACCGAACCGCATTATACGTCGTCCATTTCGTGTCGAACAGGCAGAACCCGTCGTGGTGCTTGGTCGTCAGCACCATATAGCGCATGCCCGCCTCGCGGGCCAGTCGCGCCCACTGAAGCGGTCCCTGCCGGGTCGGGCGGAAAACACGCATTAGCGCTTCGTAATCCCGGATGCGGATGCGCGAGGAGTTCATCACCCACTCGCCGCGCGCGGGAATCGCGTACAGGCCAAAATGCACGAACATGCCGAACCGGGCCTCCCGCCACCAGGCGATCCGTTTCGTTTGGCCGTCCGCAGAAGATAAGATCGTTTCCGTTATGCGTTTTATAATGTTCTCCTCCTTTTCGGATCTATTTTTTCTTCGCCAGTTTCGCGTTCACTATATCCAATTCGCCTTCCAATTCAGCGCCATCCTTTTTTGCCAGATTGACTTGAACATCGGGCATGTAACTGGCCATTACATCGAGACGCGCCTGCACATATTTCTGCAAAGCTTCCTTTAATTTGGCAAAATCTTCCCAAATTGCCTTTTCCTTGGCCTCGCCTGCCAGAGTTGGATCATGCAGTTTTGATATAAACCGGTAACCAACCTGTTCCAGACGGCAATACGCCAACATTAATCGCGATTGTAAAATCAAATCCTGACCGCCCAATTCTTCCGCCAGGGCCAGCGCACGTTCGCTCTGTTTAATGCCTGTCTCGGCTTCTTCGGGATTGTTGAACCTGGCATCGTCCCATTTCTTCTGCGCCACCATGTTCGTCAGATTTTTAAACCACGAATTTCCCGCCGTCGGCCAGCAGGCATTCAGCCGGCCGGACTGCGCCTGGGGTGTATTCATGGCGTCAATCCAGGCAACGAACTTGGCCGGTTCCTTGAGACCCTGCCGGCAAGCCCACGCTTCCGAAAATTCCTTCGCGGTGCGCCCTTTTGCGTTCCAGGAATACTCCGCCAGGGCGCACATACTGTAATTGTACATTTTCTTGCAGCTATCGGTGCTCGCGTATCCTCCGCCCGTGAATTGCCATGCGCCGATATACTTGTTCGATACAATATGTTCCAGGCGCCCGCGGATCCCATCGGCCCTGAAGCCGCCCAGCGAAGCCACGTTCATCCGCGTAACCCGTTTGCCCGCGGCAGCAACATGATCAAGCAATTTGCCGTCGGCCCCATCGCATCCCATGGAGGCCCGCAGGGTCGCTCCCGGCGGCAACGAAGCCGCGATATCCTTGATTTCCTGGTCCGGGTACCCGATCTCCGGCGGCGGAATAAAGCCGCCTCGACCGAAAAAGAGACTGACTTTCAAATCCGGATACGACTTCTTTGCCTCTTTCCATGCATCCAGGGCCGCACGCACCTCGGCACGGTATTGTCCTTCTTTTTTGCATGGCTCGCATGCGCACTGCGCCCCCGGATATTCACTCATCCACACCATCACCTCCGCCGCTTTTTGCGCCGCGAGGTTGGTCATCACAACCGTCAGGATTTTTACCAGGTCCGGATTCGAGGCGCATGGGACCCTCTGCCCCGAAATGCCCGTACGGAAATCCTTGGCTGAAAATGTGAATGGATTTTTTGCCGATTCCCCCTTGCCAATCAAGCCGGGATATGCCTCCTTGAATCCTGGAAAGCGCGCCTCCCAGAAATCCATGTGCGTAGGACCGGGCACCACTTCAGCGGCATATTGCCGCGCTTTCTCATAAGGTGGAGTCCATTCCTGCCTGAGCTTGCCGTCGGTTTCATTGTAAGCGGATAACAGATGAATGCCGGACTTATCCACGGTAAACGTATGGGTGACATAAAAGCGGTTCATTTTCATCGAAGCTAACCAGGGGACGAGACTGACCGGCATGTGCCAGAATCCCCTTTCCTCCAGATCCGGCCAGTCCACGACGCTCGCCAATGGAATCTCAGCAACATCTTTGGTTAAATGCAAGTCGAGCCATTGCGAAAGCGTGCGCGTCCCATAATAGAGCCCGCGGTCCGATAATGCCGCCACCACTAATTGCTTTTCCCCGACCGGCTGAATTACATAGGCCTGATCGCTATTGGGCAGCTCATTGAGCTGTTTACTCTGCGGAACATCTATGCCTTCCAGCTTGCCCTTGTCATCCATTAATCCGATCAGGATCTCAAACCCTTTGCCTTCCGGGGCAATGCCGGTTTTTTCTCGGAACAGCTCCACGACATTGGAGACGGATACTTGCTCCAAACCGAAGGAGCCCGATCGGCCTTTAATCATGACCTCGCCGGGTTTCAGGCGTTGAATCTGTTTGATGCTCAACGCATGCGGCAACGGCAGAACCTCGCGCCGCCAAAGCGCCTCTTCCGATTGGCTTACCGCCGCCACATCACCCCACAGACGGACACATCCCAACACAATGGCCGCCAAAAGACCAATCCGCTTAATCATGACGACTCCCTTCATATATATCCGCTCATTTAGCGCCATCTGCCGCAACCTGCAAACGCATTTCCGATATGGCCAGCCAGCCCCAGGCGTAATTTTTCCTTTTCTGTTTGGCGGCCTCAATGGCCACGTCCGTCTGTGCCACCGCTTCATCCCGGTCATCCGGCGTCGTATTAAACACCTTGACCGTGTTACGCCCACTCTTTAATAATTTGGCCGGAATGGGGATGCTCATTTCCGACCATTTGGCCTCGCCCAGCGCATTCGTGCCGGCATAGATTTCCTTGCTGTTGACCGTTATCCGCAACACGGCCTTGCCCGGCTTCTCGTCATCCATGCCGCTGATAATCAGGCGCGCCTCCGCAGTTGGCGCCGCTTTGAGATCAAAGCGCGCTTCGGTCGAGGGCGTCGGCGAACTGGCGCGGCGCACAATCATGCAGGTTTTGCCGGCATACTGCATCGGCCCATCGCCGCCCCATAGTTTTTGGGCCGGAATTTTCCACCCGCCCGGCGCTGCCTCCTGGTCCACGCTTTCAACGCAGATCACGCTCGCCGGGTTGGTGGCCAATGCCAAAACAATGGGATCCAGGTTCCAAGCCGTATTGGTCGCCAGATTAACGCGCGCAATTTTGGCCAGCCAAAGGCGGATATCCGTACGGTAAAATACGTAGCTTTTCCAGGGACTGTTGGTGGCAATCCGGATAAATTCCGATAAATGCCAGGCAAAGTCTTCCAAGTCGCGCCCCTCCAAACCGCTGGTTTTGTTGTACTGGTTCAGATCGTTCATCAGGAATGTATTTTGCTCCAGCCTGATACGATTGAGCACCGCCGCGTTGGTTCCAGCTTTTTTGACCGCTTGATCGAAGTCTCGATAGGCTTGCTTCGAAAACTCCGGGGTAATCAGGGATGGAGACGTGTCGAAATCGGGATAAAAAGAGCCTGGTTTTTCATGCTGCTGATGCGCCATTTCACGTTCAATCAGGTCATAATACTGCCGCATGGAACGGGCCGCTGCGCCATAGGCGCCTTCCATAAATTCGTTGATGGCATCATCCTCTTTCATTCCCGGATTCCAAAGCCATTGTCCCTGCAGATAGCGGCTCATCAGCGGAAACGTGCCGCGGAATCCGCAGTGATGCACGCCAACAATGCCTTTTTCCTTGAACCAGCGCATCCGCTCCAAATCGGCCCAGATATTCCAAGGATAATCGAAAATATGCACCCGTCCCGGACACAAACGCGTCCATTCTGCCACATGCCGCGCACCTTCCTCATTAAGCTTGCATAACGGTCCATGGACGTCGCAGGGCCAGTCGCTCGACCACAAGCAATACATGATATCCACATTGGCCGCCGGCTTAACCCGCTGCGGCGGCGTCTCGGTGCAGGCGGTATAGGCCAGCGTGACAATGTGTTTGTCGGGAAACTTCTTGGCCACCCGTTCGGCCACCCCGTTCACAAAATAGATCCAACTATCGGTCCGGCTGGCGGCGGGATCCGGGTCCAGCGCCAGGCAGACGGGACATTCGCAATATGCCAGCCCGTCGCCGGGATTGACACAGAAATAGGTGCATTCAGGTTGAAGCTCCATCCACTTCATCAAAGTTTCGGCGGCGATGCGGTGCACATCGGGATTGGAGAGACAGACATGCACATCATAACGTGCCTGGCCATCCTTCAGTTCCAAGCGCTTGCCCTTGGCCATGGCAAAATACTCGGGATGTTCATCGTGATATTTCTTATAGCTGACCAGGAAGCTGGAATCATGCACCCAGCTGCCCTCCACGGCGAAAATGCTCAGCGCCTTGGGATCGGCCCAGCAGTCATTCATATAATTAAACCCGAACTCATATTGGGAAAGCGTGGCCGGCATCCAGTCGCCGTAAAACGAATATTGCAGCGAGGGCCGGCAAACGCAGTTCTGTGCAGTTACAACAAGGGCATCCGTCATCTCCGGCCATTTCTGTAATTCCCGCGTGTAAATGCGCACACCCAGCTCGCGCAACAGCCCCATGACGCCCTCCACGTTCCCGAGGTTGTCCTTGCCGCCATAAATCGCGCCGGATGTGTTCGTGATTTTAATGCCATATCCGCCGGCGGGCAGCGCCTGGACTTCCTCGGCGCGAATGAGTCCCACTTCCAGCGCGGCACGGCCGATGAAAAATCCGCCCTGTTTGTCGCCATCCTTTCCGACCGCCCATTCATCCAACGCCACCACCTCGCCGGTCAACTTGAAAAGCGCCTGCCGCAACAGCCTGGCTGCCAGCATTTCGTTCTGCAGGGCCGCGCGGCTCACCCAGATACGACTTAATTTCTGCCCATCCTTCTTCGATCCAAGGACAATCGGCCTGGCATCCGGCTTGCGCGTATACACGGGTTGCAGGGAAAAGGAAGCCAGGGAAAAGCGCCGCGCCTTTTCCGATTCCAGAACCACCGCCAGGTTCTTGGCGCCCGCCGGCACGGCAAACTTGCTTTCGATCGCCTGCAACGCCCCGGCCGTATTGGTCACAACCTGCAAGAATATTGACGCCCCACCCTTGTTGGCGCTTTCGCCGGACCCATACGCGTTCACCGATACGCGCAACTTGCCTTCCCCTTCCACGCCCACCTTGGCGCTAAAACGCAATTTATCCATGCCAACGGCAGTCAGATAAAGCATCTGATACATGTCGAAATCGTCGCGTTGAGCCGTCACCGCGACGCCATTGGCAAAGAACGTAAAGCTGACGAAATCCGTATTGCCGTCCTTGCGAAAAGCTCCCCCAATGGCATAGGATTGCCATTGCATGGGTGACGCGTCAATCCCCGGCTTAAAATCGCCGTTTATGATCAGGTTTTCGGTCAGCGCCAGGCCGCCTTGCATGCCGAGCAACAAAAAAATGGCCGCTACGCCCAACCGCAGACTATTGATTACCGCATGTCGATGATATCGAGCAGACATAATATGATCTCCTCACATTGTGGTTTATAACCGACGTTTCATACTATGATGATAAATTTCATTTCTTTCAAAGTACGTCTTTTCGCCAAAGTCCAGGAAAGATATTCTCCTTTTTTATTTTACCGTAAAGCTCTTTGGCTTTTTCGGAGGACGCCGCAAAAAACAGGATAAACTTCAACACGCTCCCCTGGCCCTCTTTGAAAACCTCCTTGCCCTGGGTAGTCGTTCGCATGCCCCATAATCCTTTGCCGTTCCGGAAGTTGCTGAAAAGAATCCCGGACGCGTCGCCCACGATCATCCCGACACCGCCTTTTCCGTTGATCGGAAAAAACACCCACCCGGCGGATGCCTGGAGCGGGAGAACGCCTCCTCCCGGCACGTTCACTTTTCCGGACGCCGTGAAATACGCTTTCTCAATCGCGTCAGTCGTCCAGTATTGATAACACGAGGCGGCTTCGCGCGTCAGGTTGATAACGCGACTTTCGATCATCACGCCGGGAACATCTCGATGATATTCAAACATGTTCACCCATTCCAGCTTGAGTCCGTTATCCTCACAACAAAAAGAATGTTCGAATGTCTTGATATCCTTCGCATCATCCAGGATGAGCAGGGAATCCATGCGGCCCAGCTTGCTCATCCCGGGGAAACCCGCACTGAAAGCGATCGTTCCAGCCGGGGTGGACTGAAACAATATTCCGTTACCGTTGGCATTCTTCAGGATTTCAATGCCGCCTGCTTTTACACTGACAAAATGGCTGCCGGCCTTATCATCGGCCAGATTGTGTTCTATGCCGAATTCATCGGCGGAATGGCACACCCACGCCGCGCCGGACAAGATAATCGTCAGCGCGATTTTTATTGGGCCATGCACGTTCAGTTTCACTTGAGCTCCTCTCCGGTAACCGCTATCAGGATGGGCACGCCCACGCCGGTTGATCTGAAGTTAATGCCCACAACAACTCTTGCCGGCTCGGGATTTACCCATTCTATAAGATAGGAGCCCACCGCATAACCGGCTCCACTGGCGCCAATCCATCCGGTAACCGCTTCCGCCAAATCGCGCCGATTCTCCGTCATCCAATCGTCAATATTTTCCCCGCCGATAACATCCAGAGTGATTGAGGAAAACAATACCTGCGCATGGCCAACACCGGCGCCATACATGATCTCAAATGCCGCCACCTTCCTTTGTCTTACGGGGATGTACGCCCCGGCAACCAGGAAATACAGTTTTTTGACGCGCTTCCCGATCTTGATGTTTTCAACCGCCTTCGGCAGGAACCCGGTGGGACTGTAATCCGGGCCCGCCAGGACAACGCATGATTTGCCGTTGTTTTTTTCGGGATCAATGACGTCGAAATCGACGCCCCGCAGGGAAACTTTCCCCGTGGGTATGTTGCGCATGTCCTTTTTCGGGCCCTGGTCGGTCCAGCCGCCTTTTCCATCCCGCGCGACGTCGTCCTTAAACCCCATGTCAGCGTAAGGTCGGATATCTACAAAAAACGCGTTCGTTTTATCAAACTCAAGGATTCTGGCATCGCCATCGCTTTCCTTGGCCAGCTTTGTTTCGGCGGCATTTGTGCCGGTCCAGTCATTCAATGTGTAATCGCAGAGATTGACCAGGAATTTTGTCGCCACGGAATCCATCCCGAAGCGGTCCAATGCCTCCAGTTGGCTCATCAGGCACAGGCCGTTGCCGATTTTCATTTCCGCCACGCTGGCGCCAAGTTTGTAGTTGTTTTGCTGGATCACTGCCTGTGCGGCGCCGGTCAAAGGAAATAGACCGTAGGTTACAAACCACTTGCTCATGATATTATCACGGCTACCGTTCCACAGGAAAAAGTCATACCGCTCCAGACCTTTAAAAAGCGGGTATGTCGGGTCAAATATTTCTGTCCAAAATCCTCCAATGCGACGACAAGCCCCCACTCTTCCGGCAATCCCGAATGGCATGTTATCCTGCTCGAAACAGACTACCTTGCCGCCCGCTTCCAGCCACTGCGCGAAAGGCGTGCCGGAAGCTCCATCCTGCCAGGCCAGCGGCGGCAGAAACAGGACTTTATCGCCGCTGATTTTGTTGAGATCGTCAATATTCTCATAAACGATCCCCAGCTTGTTAAACACGTTTTCCACGGATTTTGCCGACTGGGTTCCCGCGGCGGAGCCGGGCACATAAAGCACCGCGGCGCTTTTGGCGGACACCTTGATATCTGCGGAATTAAGCACATAAAAATCGTAGTTGGCCCAGTTGCTGCTCTTTTCCCTGCCCTCGGCAAGCACTTTCAATATTCCCTTGTAATGGCCGGTTTTGAAATCGGCGGGCAGATTGATGGGCAGTGGAAAAGTCTTTATTTCCGCCGGGGCCAGGGATCCAACTTGAATTTCCGGAAACTCATATTTTATTTTGCCGCCCTGCTCCAGGCTGACCTTGACCGTGATGCCGGCCTCCGTTTCCAAGCGGTCGTTCATGACATACACACGTTCCTTGTATAATTGGCCGGCTATAATATGGCGATTAAGCTTGCCGTCGAATATCGCGAGCAGCGGCTGGAGCGAAGCTTTGATATATTCCATGGATTGCGGATTGATCTCAAGTTCCCCGGTTGTGCGAGCGCTCAGCCATAAAAAAAGCCTTGTGTAGCAGGTTGCGAAGCCGGCCATCCACGGGCGCTGCCGGCGATACATTTCGTAGAGCCGTTTGATCTGCCGGGCATTGGCGACGCGCATACCTTCATCCGTCGTCATTTCCAGGAAAAAGCACTCTTTCCTGGCTGTATAATTTCCATCCGGTATTATGTTATAGACGCTGTCGCCAAATGTTTCGACAAACCATGGCTTATCGAACTTCCCGTCCTTGACGTGTCCCTTGAAAAACTTCAGAACCCGGTCTACCATCATATGCCCGGCCAGGGGAATGACCGTCCCGCCCACTTCGCCATTCATGACCGACCGCTCTTGGCCGGCATCAAGGGCATAGGCTTCATAGATTTTTTTGAAACTCCACGGCACATCTTCATCATCGTCGCTTTCCAGCGGGGGAACCCACGAATACTTATGGATATCGTAAAAATCGCCGTCCGCCGCTTTGCCGTTGTTTCTGACCTGCCCCCAAGTGTCAGCGCCTACTTTAGCCAAGGACTCGTCGGTGGGCGCCCGGCCGGAACAGGGCGCCGCCGGACGGGTTCGGTCATATTCCCGGAAAGACGCAACAATATTATCGAGATAGGGGGTGAATGATGTAACGTCATATTTTAATATCGCGGCGTTCGTGTTAGCCGCAAGGTCTTTGTCCCATATTTCATTGCCTCCGTCCCGGATTACGACGCAGGGATGATTATAAAGAAGCTGCAGGCGCTGCTTGATGCTTTGTTTGAACGGAAGGGTCAATGCTCCGGTTTGCAGATCAAAAAACAGCGGAAAATCGTCCAAGGGTCCGCCGCCGCCGTTTGAAGAGTATCCTCGACTTAACTCATCATAAACCAATAACCCCAACTCGTCGGCGATCGCATAGAAACCCTCCGGCATAAAGGTGGAATGGGATCGGACCATATTATGATTCACGCTTTTTATAATTTTAAAAAAGTTCCATGCCGCGTCATTCCTATTCAGTTCAACAAGCGAAAAGTTGGCGTTAAGCATAAAATTTACCTGGCGCCCCATCAGAAACAAGTCAATGCCGTTCAGTTTAAAAAGATGTTGGCCAACGGTAAAATCGCGGTAGCCGAAGCGTTCCTGGCCAAGAACGCTCCCGGCGCCATCCGTAAGTTTAAAGTGATAAAGATAAGGGTTTTCGGTTGACCACGTAATGGGATTCTCAAGCGCAATCTCGAAAACGACAATATTTTTGCCCGGTTTGATCTTAAAACTGCCGATAGGATACGTTTGTTCTTTTCCCGCCGCAAGGCGGTATCGTTCCGATGCCCAAGGTCCGACCACCGCGTGCAACCAAACTTCTTTTTCTGCTCTGAGCGTATTTTCGATAAAAGCCTGCACGCGGATCGATGACTTGCCGAGTTCGGGAGTGATCAGGGCCTGTTGCAAATACAGGGCCGGGCGAATTTCAAGGTACATTTCCTGCCAGATACCGCCCTTGCCCGGACTCGATGGCGACACTTTCATCCGCCAATGAGCGCTATCGTCATAAACTTGAACGGCCAGCGTATTAGCGGCGCCTGCTTTTATATGCTCGGTTATATCCACTTCATAACTATTGTTCATTGCACAATAAAAGTCCGCCCCATTACTGTCAAACTGAAAATTCTTGTGGCCACTGACTTTATCCCCATTTACATAAACAACACTATCATGGTCTATCATCCGGCAATGGAGAATAACGCGCTTGTCTTGCAGATTCAGATTCCCGGGTAGAGCAACCTCCCGGCGATACCACCCGATTCCGCCCCACACCGGCTCAATGAACCGGTATTGGCTGAAATCCGTTGTAAAATAATAGTTCCAGAGAAACGGCACCGGCTGGTTGAACCATTGGGAGTCGTCGTAGCCGGGCTTCTCAAACCCGTTTTTCAAGCCATAATCGCAGTCGGGACTGAAACGGGTCCCGGCCAATTTGATGAATTTCCAGCTTCCGTGCAGATAAACGCGGTCTTTCTTGCCGGCCCACATGTCGAATTTGTCCGGCGGGAGTTCCTTTTGATAAAACGTGTCAATCGCTTCCGCCGATATTGTTCCTGCGCTGTAAAAGTCAGCATTCGTGATTTCCCGGACCGTCCCCGAATTCAAATCCGGTTTCAATTCAACCGCCCCAATAAGGCGCGGAACGACCAAGGCCAATGCCCACGCCAGAGTTTTCACTCTTTTCATCCGATGGTATCCTTCTTTAATTCGCCTGGTATTTAAAACGACACCACGCTTGGAAACAATGATATGACCCGCCCTTTGCCGGCATTATTTCTGATTGTAATTTTCTTGTCGTTCATCACCTCGTTAACAGGACGCTTATATTCGATTACTCCGAATACATGCGCTGATACTTGCGGCATTCCCGGACAATAAATTCCATTTCTTCCATGGTGTTAAATGGTTCGGCAGCCAAAACTAAAAGCAACCGATTGCCGGGGTCGGCTTCCTGAAACAGCGTTTGAATGCCGCGCGCCGCTTCCGCGCGCCGGCCGGAATGAACTTCCATGCAAAATGGCGCGAGGATTTCGACCATGATGGTGATATCGTTTCCCAGCAGTTGGCGGCCTTCCGCGATCCCCACATTGCCGACAGGCGGGATGGTAAAGGAATGCACCGCATCCATCTTCGTCTGGCGATACAACGGCAACAGATCCCGGATCAGCCCGCATGAATGATGAAGATAAAACCGGCCCGCCGCGTGGACAATCTCCGCCATTCTGTCCGTATAACCCAGGCAGAATTCCTCGAACATGTCCGGACTGATGCAGGTTGTCGAAGTATCATCCACGGCAATAACGGCATCGTTGTCGAGGGTCATGGCCAGTTCGAACCACTGGCGGTTGGTTGCTTCCATGACCGTGAACAGATCATGCAGTTCCCGGCGCGCATCAACCCACAAATAAGCCATGGTTTCAACGCCCGCCATATCGCGGATCATGGAAGCCAGCGGCGTCCCGCATACGGCACAGGGCTTGATGCCGTCATTGCCAATCAGTTGCCGGTGCGCGGGTTGCGCCTCGCGATCTTCCGGCAGGACGTAAAACTCCATGTCTTCACTCAAACAAGCCAGGCGCGGCAAGTCATCCCGGTCTTTCACGGGATACTCAATGATCGAAGACACTCCCGATTCGGCCGAATATTGGCGGACGCTGCGCAACTCGCCGTGGCGCGTCTGCCAGGTTGTGGTCACCCGGCCTTGCTCATCCTTTGGGGACACATTCCTCTGTATCTTGCGCCGGCGAATTGCGATTCCGGTCCGGCTGTTGTCAATGATGTCCAGTCCAAGATGACGGGAAAACAAAATGGTGGTTTCATCGAGCCGGTGGATATTGGCAATCCTGGCGGCCAACTCCGGCGGCAGGCTTCCTTTGTCGGGATGATTATGGTCGTCCCAACAGGCCGCCAGAGGGATCCAGGCCGGACGTTCGCCTTTTAAAACCTTCATAATATTTTCGCGAGGGGTCGGTGTCATATGTTTCATTCCTTTAAATCGAAGCGTGGCAATCGGATCCGCTCCATTTAACCGCATCGACCAACAGCTGTTCTGCCTTTTCGGGGGTTTCCACGGAAGTGTGAATGACAAGCCCTTCGGGGCTGAGATGCCGGATTACATATTCCAAGGTCTTTAGACCCACTCCTTTTGCGCTAACGGACATATCAACACAGCGGCCGGCCGCCTGGATCTCGCAATAAAACGCGATATGGGCCGTGACCGGGAGATCATGCTCCTTAGGGCTGGGAGCATATTGGATGGCACGGATATAGGGGCGGGTAAGCAAGGAAACCAGATGCCGTTTGCAACCGCAGGCATGATACCAGAGATAGTCGTAATGCTCGGCCAGCATGTCCAGTTCCGCAAGCACGAAACGGTCGAATGTTTCCCTTGAAATCATTAATGACATGTCCGCCTGAGTACTCATGACCCGGTCGGGAGACCAGGTATTGTAATCCAGCACGGTTCCACAGGGACCCTGCCGGCGATCCAGGATTGATTCGAAATGTTGCTGATTTTCGAGCCAAAGCGGAAACATTTCCTTAAGTTTCAACAGGCATACATCGGGGGCATCGATCAAATCCAGCATGAACCCCTCGGTCCCGCGCAACATCGGCAGGAAATCACTCATCAGGTATTGCCAGGTATTATGCCCAACCATGAATTTACCAGCCGCGAGATCGAGAAGCCGGTTCAATATCATATCAACTTTTACACGCCAGGGATCACCAGGTCCCGGATGCCAGGGAACCTCGTCGTTGATACTTTGCATACAAATCGGATAATCAATCGCAATTTCCGAGAAAATGATATTTGAACCGCAACCGGTCGTCGTGCCGATCATCCCAGGCGACACGGCCGGCACAGCCTCGCCCAGGAAATAATGTGACGCAAAGTAATAAAGACATTTGGCGGCAATATACTCCGGATCCATCCAGCGCGCTTCCATGGATTCGGGAACAACCGGTTTGGGCATGCTGGTGGGACGCGGGACCATGATGTCTAAGCATGGACGATCAGTTGGCTGACGATCCCAAAACGCTTTCCAGCGGGCCTGCGCCACCGGCCAGTCAGGACGCACGCTGAATGGAAATGTATTTTGCGCCGATATCATAAAACATTCCTTTTTTCGATTACCACAACGGCACCGCTTTTTCGGTGAAGAAGTCACGCCCCAGGCCGTCAAAGTATTCATCGTTGGCCGTCCAGGCGTCAAATATCCCCATGCCCACAATATGCAGCTTGTCGCGGCAGGCCTTTAAATCCATTATGTTGATCTCCGGGGCCACGCAGGTCCAGTTTGTGGAACAATGCGATATCAGCAGGTTCTCTTTCTTCGCCTCCGGCGGCAGGGATTTCAATGACACGTCCGAACAGCATACGGTCACCCATATTTTTTCTGGGTTGTCAATGCCCTGCGCAATCCCCAACCAGCTTTGCATGGTCTGCTCCGGAATATTCAAATACAACATGCACGCCAGCGAATCCACCCAGCCTTTATTAACCCAGTCCCATGCATTGGCGCCCTGGTTGGAATAGAGCCGCATGGACTTGGGGCGGATAATAAACGCCGTGATTTTTAACCCCGGCTTGATTTTATCGATCGCTTCCCGGAGTTCCCGCACACCTGCGCTCACGGCCTGTTCATGCCAGGCGGCATAGGCCTCAGGATATGGCGCGTATCCTTTATGGTCCGCCAGCAGATCGCGCCCAGTTGTCTTGCGATATTCCGCTTTGCAGTAATCGCAGAAACACGGTTCGATCGTCCGGACATAATCCAGAGTAAAGCCATCCAGATCCGGATAGCGCTTCAATACCTCGGCCGTAAATTGAACGATCAAATCCCGATAGGCCTTTTTATGGATATCGAAATACTCCCCGCGCTTGCCATCATCCCCCACCACCAGCAGCTCCTCGTGCTGTCCCTTCGTGAGGGATCGCTGGGTGAAACAAATCCAGGGCACAACCTGGATACCCGCCGCATGGGCCTCCTTCAGGATAAATGCCAACCCGTCAAACGGCATCGTCTCGAACGTCCCCTTGAATCCGGGCTTATTCGTAAAAGCCTGCGTCAGGTAATAGCACATGGGAAAGGTTGTATTGGGCACATAGGCCAGGCCATTGTACCCGAGTAGCGGCGTCATAATATTCAGGCGTGCCCGCTTCATGCCGTCAATCAGCCAGCGTGCATCTTCCGCGCTCCGCCACCACCAGGATTGAGTGCTGGCCGACAAAAACCTTGATTCCAGCAGCGTGCCATCCGCCTGCCGCTTGTCCTGCCGCGGCGGAGTCGCCATCCATTCCGAACGCGCCAGCGCCTTGGCGTCGGCCTGCTTGATCGTTTTCTGCAACTCCTCCGCCCGCAGAATTCCATCCGGACCTATGATCCGGATGCGGATGTTCACCACAATCAGGCCCGGCTCATAAAAATCATCCGGCAATGATCCGGCAAACCCCCACACCACGCCCTGGCGCGAAAACGAATTGGTGGGATATAATTCGATGCGATTGGACTCATGCGCATATTTCCCGCTCACCACGGCCGTCACTTCCGCGCCCGGTACATCATACACGCCGCCCTCGGCGTCCTTGACCTGCACCTTCACCCCCACGTAGCCGCCCTTGCGCCAGTCGGACACAACCTCCGGTATGCTCAATTCATACTTGGTCAGGTTGGCCGCCGTGAACATCGTGTCGTGCATGACCTGCGGCAAATCTTTTAATCCCGGCGTTTTCAATATACGGTCTTTACCGCTCCCCCCTCCACCCCGATCAACGTATCCTTCCCATTGATTCGACGCGACATTCAGGATTTGAAAGCCGTAGGGCAAACTCAGCTTGTTCACGCCCTTTTCGAGACCCTGTCCGTTGCAATTGCCCCAACCGGAAAAATTCAAGGCCGTTTCATAGATACCCGTTTTCTCCAGCGCAATGCGTTCCTGCGTATAGATCGGCGCCGATTGGAAACAGGAATAATTGAGATAATCCCAGTAGGCGCTGCCGCCCGATAAATGCGCGCGTATTGGCAGGGGCTTAACCACCTCGTATACCAAGTAAAGCCCGCCCCGGAAATGTTGCGGATCAGTCTTGTGGTAAAGCGCCGCCTGGGAGAATAAATCCAGGATGCGCACACAGGCCACGCCGGCCTGTTTGGGAGATGACAACTCGAATGTTCGCGCCGCCTTCTCCGGTTCGCTCCATTGCGCCGGATTTATCTTTTCCCGCCGCTGGCGCGCCACCGCCTCAAAGGACGACGTCTGCCACCACGGCTCCAGCGTGCGCACGGCCGTTTCCACCCCGAAAACGAACGAATTCATGGCAACCATTATGGCCATACTTGCGATTGTTCGACTTATGATCATTATGCGGTCCTTTCTTGTCGGGTATTACCCAATTACAAAACACTTCTATCCTTTCGCCTGAATACTGATCCAGGCGCTTTCTTCCGGCTGCAGGGCAAGGCGCAAGCCGGCGCCGCCATCGGGCGTCCGGCTGAACACAAACGGCCTGTCGCAACGGATGTCTTCTTTTTTTATTCCCGGCAAATGAATTGTCACCAGCGGTTGAATCAAGCTCGCCTTGGCGGGATAGGCGTCCTCTTCCACAATGATCTGAATGTGTCCGGCAATATCCCGGAAACCGATCAGTTTGCCGGCACTGGTCTCCACCACGGGATGGCCCAACCATCTCAAGCAAGCTGCAACGCCCAGATTCATTAGTTGGCTGGTGCTGGGTCGGCCATAATGCGGTTTCCAGGGGAATTTTTCCCGGCAAACAACGGTCGGCGGCACAGTGAAGAATGCCGTATGGCCCCATTGCGTTTGATGGGTCAACAGCACGGGCACATCCAGGCAACCTTCCTTCTCGCCACCCGCCAGTGCAACGCGTGCGCCGACTGGTTTGTAGAAGCTCTGGCACAGCGGATGCCGCGTGCGTTCCGGCTTCAAGCCCATGCCGGCCAGTGTACGGCTTACACTTTCAGCGGCGTCGGATACCACGCTCAACCAACGCACCGGGCGGGCGGAATCCGCCTGCGCTACGCCGAATAAATCTTCCAATCCATCCACCCGTTCAAAGCAAATCAAGCTCACGCCCTGCTCATGCAAGCGGCGGATGGCGTCAATCTGCTCGGGCGGTAAGCCTTGAATGGGCGGCAGAACCAAGGTGTGAACGTCCTCGGCCGACAGTTGAGCGACCCAATCCAAATCGAGGACAAAGCCCGCCTGCTGGCCGTCATGCCGCGATTGTTCGAAGGCAAAAGCCACGCATTCCTCGGCCGTGTTATAGATGTCGCCATCCGGAAACCCCGGCGTCGCCGCGTCATGGTCCCAGTAATCCGGATGCAGTTCGCATGCCATTCGGCTATAGGCGAAAGCCGCCGTCCGCAAAGGTTTTGCCGCCCGATGCCGCTGCACGTCGCGCCATGTCGCCAGCAGAGCCTCAAAATGAGCCGGTTGGAAAGTGGGGACAACAAAGCCATCATCGCGCCAGTATTGGAATCCATCGCGCCCGAACCAGACTGTGGCATAAACGGTCTCCAGCATTCTTTTGCGCAAGTAGCCGCCCGGCATGATAAAACCGCCATCGGGCGGATGCCCATATTGAAAGGCTGCGTCAATCGGGCAACGGTCGCCGCCATAGATTTCGGGATAGACCCGCATGGCCGGCGCCTCCAGTTTCATGGTCGTAAGCGTGTAAATGCCGCGCTGCAGCGGATAACCCGCTTCATACGGATAATCTTCAAACGTCAACGGCCCGTTCAGATAGCGTTCAACCCCCCGGCGCAAATCAAAGCCCGTGTAGGTTGAAAAATAGGCGCTCTTATAAGCCGCTGCGTAAATCGGGATGGTTGCATAACTCATCCGCAAGGCGCTCTTATTCAAGGCCTTCAGGCGCCGGTCCAAGGACGGCAGGACTTCCGCGATCATCCAGTCACAGGCATATCGCACCCAAGCCTTCCAATGCCGCTCAACCAATTCTTTGAATCCCTCCGGTGAAAGTTTTGGTGCGGGATGCTTCACCAGTTCGGCCAACGCACCGTTGGGCAGGAGCGTTTCACGATTGGCCGCCGCGAATCGCCGCACGATGTCCAGCACGGCGCCTTCACGATAACTGCTGCGCTTCCACAAATCCCAGCGATACGGCCACACGTCGCAGAGCCACGTCCAGAGAATATCGCAGTTCGCCACCAGGTCCGCATTGGCTTCCAATTCCGGCGTCTTTGTCGTCCTGTCGGAAAGCCACACAATTGCTTTCCTCCGATACTGCCGGATCAGGTTCCAACTCGACCTTTCTTGCGCAACCTCCGGCGGGAAACTGCTGGCCGCCATGTAGTGCGCGGTATCCACGCCCCACCCCAGCCAAGGATCAAAGGCGTCGGTGCGCAAATCGCGAAATTCGTGGACAAAAGCCAGCAGGACCGGCAACCCGCTATCCTGCGGAGGAGCCGGATCGGACACGGATTTCCCCAGCACTTCAAACGCCTTTGTAACTTTGTTGATCACCCGTCCGGCAAAACTTATTTCAACGGTGACATGGTAAACGCCCATGGGCAACTTTGGAATTGTCCAACGGCCAACAACACTTTTAACACCCAGCTTTTGCAACAACTCGCGGCTCAATTCGTCCTTTGCCGTTTCTAGTTTCAGCGGACAATCTTCTCCCATGCGTTCGTGATAGACATTTTCAAGCTTGGCCAGTGCCGTCAAATCCGCCGTCTCCTGCGGATGCCGCCCGCGCAGGACAACCGTAAACTCAACGGCTTCGCCAACCATGAAATAATGGTTCATGCGCGCATATTCGATTGCCCGCGCATCAGCGGGCCGCTCTTGCACAATGCGTTTAACCAGCGCTTTATCGGCTGGCGACTGGATCGTCGCCGTCAGAACGCCCGGCGGCAACGCGGCGCCGGCATAAATGATCCGGCCGGTCGCGCTCTCGATCGCCATTTCGCTCGGGCCCCCGGCAAGCGCATAGGCCATTTCGCGCTCATACCATTCATAGCCCAGGATCAAAGTCGCATCAGGCGCAATTGGCGGAAGAACGATTGTGGTTTCCAGCGGCAACTCCGCTGTGGCCGGATAGAAAATGAAATTCTTGCGTTGCACGGTTGGCTCGCGTGGATCGGTTAACGAACGGAATCCGACGGTTCCATCCACAATGGTCCATTCCCCGATTACATGGCCCGCCCGCTCTTCGATGCGGACATAAGGCCGGCGCAATACATCGTTTTCATAAATATAACCGGTCTTAATCCCCGGTTTCTGTTCGGCCAGCCCACCTTCAAGTCGCAAATACAGAAGTGTCCGTTCGGCCTCAGCCACGGCCTGATAACGCACCCGCACTGGCGGATCCATACCGTTAAGATTGGCAGGAAACGCCACGGTCCGTTCCGGCCAGAACGTGGTTTGTTCCGGTAGCGTGGCACACTCAATTTTTACTTCTTCGATCAACAAATGGCCGATAGCAGGACCGCGGTCAAAGGCAATGTATCCGGCGGCCGGAACGTCCATATCTGCGAGTGACGCCTCGAAAGATATCTCTCCCACCGCCACGTTGACGCGACCATTTTGCATGGCAAGCCGGATGGTTATTGGTTGTGCCATGTCTTCAGCGCCGGCACCGGATTGGCTGCCCACTGCCTGAAATACGCCCTCGCGTTCCAAACCGCAGTCAATTGAGATGCCGCCTTCGCCCCACTGGACGCGAATGACACCGCCCGCCTGATTATCCGGATCGTAGCGGAAATAGATCACGAAGCTTGCCTTCCGTGTATAGGCGGCTTCGGCGCGGCAGCGCACCGCCAGACAAAAGTCGGTTAACTTGCCGGTTAGCGGCAGGTGCTTGTTGCCCGGCGCCAGGATGGAATAGGCGCCATTGACCAGTTCGGCATGCCGATGCGGGCCGGACCGCTGCTGTTCAATACGCCATCCATCCGGATATTCACCGGCGCGATGGCCTTCGAACCGGTCATGGAACAATATGTTTGCGCCAATAGGTGGTTTCATGGTGTTTTCTCAAAACGTTGCGAGTGCAGGCCCGGAATATACTTACAGGCTTCCACCATGACGTCGGCGCAATGCGCGTAGATCGCCGAAACATGGTGAATGTAGGGCCCCTCCATGAGTTTGCGTTCCCAGGTCGGCCAGTCATCCACTTCCATCCAGGCATAAAACTCCTGCGTGTACGGTCCCGGCACCGTGTGCCCCTGACCAATACCCAGAACATAATCGGCATTGTCTTTCTCAAACCGGCAGACGGTAAGCGGCCCGTCTTTCAGCTTGAAATGCAGGTCGCTGGGCGGCAGGCCCTTTAGAATCCAGGGTGGCGCCAGTTTTACACGGCTTTCCGGATCACGCAGCGCCAGGGGCGCTGCGCCGTGCCACATGAGGACGGCGTTATCGTTTTCCGGATGGCGGACCGTGAATTCGGGGAAAAACGATGGCTCCGCAATACCGGCGGCCGCCTCCACCAGCACGGAACTGATGGCGCCGTGCAAGTCGGTTTCCGCGCTGATCGGCACGCTTCCCTCGGCAAGCAGTGATTCAGCCAAACCGGTTCCGGGTCCCAACTCGTTCTGCAGGGAGCTGAATGTTTGCAATGCGATGGCGTCAAGATCCTGCTCGCGTGCCAGACGCACCAGTTCATCGCGCAAAGCCAAGGCGCGCATCAACGCCTGCTCCGGAACTCGGCCGACAATCGCCAGCCACCTTTTCAGGCGTTTGACTTCCGCCATGTAGTGTTTATTGTTCTTTTCAGCGCGGGCCTTGACACCGCGCAAAAACTCGACCATATCCACCGGCAGCACCTGCACGTTGAAACGCTCCAGCAATTCCTGTTCGTTGGCGATCGTGGACCAGAAAAAATCAATCCGCGAGCCGATCTGGCCGATGCGCATCCCCTGCATGGCCTTGACTACTGCCGCCGCCCGCATGAATTTCTGCACGCCCTCCTTCAGCGGGGCTTCGTCCACCCGGCAGTTCTCGATGTAGGTGAAAGGCACCTTGAGCTTGCGCAAAACTCCGGTCGAAGCGAACAGGCCGCAGAGACTGTCGCGCAGGCGGGAGCCGTCGGCCAGCGGCGCCTCATCGCGCGGGCCCCACACCAACGCCGGCACACCCAAATGTTTCGCGATCATGCCCACCGCGCCTTCGGTGCCGAAGTTACAGTGCGGCAAAAAGAGCGCATCAATGCCTTGTTTGCGGAAATACGCCACCACCGCTTCCACATGCTTCTGATCGCGCACAAGGCCGTCCGGCAAAACGCTTTCCAGATCACAGTACCGGATTTTCCACGCGTCCAATTTCCGGAATAGCGCTTTTTTCTGACGGATGGCGGCCGCATGCGAAAAGACAAACTTGCCGATCGGACATACTCCCAGCAGCGGTTCGCTATGTTTTTTCATATTTCCTCCGTTTCCGGCATTGTTTCCACCGCTCATAACGCATCGTGTAAGCCGCGACATCCTGGGGCTGAAAAATTGTATCCTGTGAAACCAGCCGGGGCAACGCGCAGGGGCAGGCCTGCCAGGCCGCTCCGAGCAGGGCGTCACCAGTTCCACGAACTACGCGGGTATTCAGGATATCGGCCAGTAGCTGGAGCCAGAATATGTTGGCGCTGCCGCCGCCCACCACGCGCACTTCCGGTAAGGGTGACGGTGTGCGCAACTCGTCTTCGATCAACTGTTTCAACGTAAATCCGATGCCCTCAAAGACGGCCAATGCACGTTCGCCGGGTTCCGGAGTGCCAACCCAGGCGCGCTTCGTGTTCATGGCATCGGGATAAAACAGCGCTTCTGCTTGGCAATCCATCATCTCCTTGCGACGGACCAGCGCTTTTCGTGCCAAGGCCGTGAAAGCATGAATATTCCGGCCTGGCGCCATTCGGGCGCGGGCCCAATCCAAAGCTATACAACCATGATTCCGCTCGGCTAATTCGTAGTAGCCGCCATTCGGATACGGACCCCAGCTACCCTCCGCGGTATAGGGTCCTTGCTGTCGGCCCATGACGCGATAGACCACAAGGGCCGTTCCCAGAGTTACCAGCAGATGCTTCCGGGAACAAAAATTACCGAATGCGCCGGCAGTCTGATCATTGCCCGCGAGCACCACCTTGGCCCGCTTCGCCAACACCAGGTCTCGGCAAGGACCGGTCTTTCCCAACGGTCGCCCCAGTGGCAATGGCCGCCCCAGTGGCGCCAGTGTAGGCAACTGCAGTTCACTCACTCCGCAGATCTTTAGCATAGGCTTCCACCATCGGCCGGTTTTCAGGGAATACAGGCCACTCATAGCCGCCAAGTTTGGATCCACGGAGTTGGGCATACCCAGCCGCATGGCGATGAACCCCGGCAATGTCACAATGGCAGCGGCCTTTTCGAGGCACTGCGGCCGATGCGACTTGAGCCATAAAAGCATGGCGGCCTGAAGGCCGGCCACAACACGCGGCCAGCCGCAGTGCCGATGAAAACCGGACCCCAACCGCCGGTTTAATAACGCCGCTTCACGGGGTGAGCGCTGGTCCTGCCAGCTCATAAAAGGAATCAACGGCCGGCCCGCCTTATCCAACGCACAAAATGTGTTGGCCTGGCTGGTCATAGCCACTCGGTCCACGGCAGCGGTACTCAGGCCGGCCTGGGTGCAGACTTTACGAATAAGCCGCACGCTTATCCGCCACGCAACCTCGGGGTCGAACTCCACGCGTTTCGGCCCCCGCACTATATACCGGAGCGGTTCGCTGCATTCGCCCAGCCGGCGCAAGGACCGATCGAACACCGCGGCCTTGAAATTCGTGGAGCCGCAGTCCAGCACCAGGATATAACCTGCTGTTTGGGTTGTCATATGCGGGTTCCTTGTCGCGTCTAATGCCTTGAACTCGCGGATAATTCATTCAACAATCGCAAGGACGTTGCAACCAGTGCATCGCCGGCCTGCACCGTGAGCATGGAAGCGCCGGTTTCGTAGCCGCCCCGGGCGTAGGCTTCCGCGGTGCAGACATAACCCGGCAGATAGCCGTTGGCCAGCTCAATGACAAACGTTTTTGGCAAAGGCGATGCCTTTTGAATCTGGAGGCCAAATTCCACGAATATTTCGCCCGGCAGGCCAACCATGCGGGTATCGCCAACTCCGAAAACCTGGACTTCCGCATGCGGCTCATCGTTCAACATTTCACACGTCGGCTTGTGTTCCTGCACGGTATGCAGGGCCAGCAAATCTTCCGCACCCAACAACGCCAGGTTGGCGTTTTGAATGTCAAGATAAGGCGCCTTGGCGAACTTGAGCGCTTCATAGTTCCGTTTGGCCTGAGCGATCATATTTTCCAATTCTGCGCAGGGCGGAAGCTTCCGTAATTGGATCTCCGCAATGCCGGATTGTGCCGCCAACGGCACCGTAGCCGAGAGCGGCATGCGGGCCAAAACGTCCGCGGCAGTTTTACCGATCGTGGACCCGATGCGTTCCGCTTCGCCAAACGATTGCCCTTTGCGAAAATATCGGCTGCTTTGGTCACCGGAGACACCTTGAGCAAAGAGCATGATCATACCGGGATGCGTCTTCGCCAAATAGCTGCGGATGTAGGCCGGATAATCGGCCGTGACTACGGTGCTATCCTCATGAATGACCGTCGGGTGCAAAGCATACTTCACCAGGCACGCGCGCCATTTACCAGCCAAGTCCTGAACGCCGATGGTCCAGACCTCCGGATCGACAGGGCCCTTGGGATCTCGGCGGTTGCCGCCGATGCCCTGTTCCTTGCCGCAAATTCCTTTTTCAATCCCGATTTTTGCCTCAAAAGGGTTGCGGGCGGAACTTACGACAAGCTGGATCAGCTTTTCCTCCAGCTCGGCCACAAAACCGGCATCCTGTTTAGTCAGTCCATCGGCGGAATCGCTATCGAATTCCATAGCGGTCCATGGACCGGAATGCGTGTGCGAACATGCCAGCATGATATTGGCGCCGGGAATGCCGGTCTGACTTTCCACACCCCGGCGGACGCGGCGTGTAAGTGCCTTGGAAATGCCGACCAAGTCAGCACAGACGATGGCCAGACACGCGACCCCGTCGTCAAGCGTCAGGCAACTGGCATAAAGCGGATCATGCACACCTGTGTTATAACGCGGAAAATGCGGATAGCCTGCGAGGGGAATACCCGGTTTAGGGGAAATATCAACGATGCTGCTACCCGCGTATAATATATGTTTTGCCATGGAGTCAGGCCTCTGTTTCATGTAGCCGCGGCGGTGACGCCGTGGCCGCCGGAAGAATCCACGCCCTCACGGGTGCGGCTACCCCGGATTATGTACGCACATGGACCATTACGCATTGGATGCCGTCATTATTCAATATGCTTTCCTGAAGGCAACCAACAGGTCCTTAGGAATAACATCCCTTTCAAGATCAATTTGACAATGTTCCTTTGAAGATTTCATCGCGCCGATCCCCACCATTTCGGCGGCAAATGCGTCTTCAACCGTCGTGAACGGTTCGGCCTTGCCCTGCATCATGTTGTAAAAATGCAGGCCGGCAAAAGGGCCGCCGTTATAGTGGATCCGACCTTCATAATTGAACTTGTATTCCTCCACGCCGGGCAGCCCGAGCGTGTGGCGGGCCAAAGTTATCCGACCATCGCAATCGTGCTCTTTTTTCCGCAGCGAGAGCTCGATGTATAGAATCCCCTCGGTGCCGATTATTTCATAACGCCTCGAAAAATGTTTGTGTATAAAGAAGCAATGCGCATGGACGCCGAAAACGTCATTGACGCACTCGATCAGGCACATTTCATTATCGCACACATTGACCGCTTCGGAAAATGCGCACAGGTCATGGCTGAGGTCAATGTCTTTAACCGCGCCGTTGGAACTCTTCCCGACGCTCATTCGGTTCGAGCACTTGAAGTCGTCGCAAGTGGAGCAGGTCAGGGTTGAGGGCTTGTCCCCTCCGTATTTCTGCTGACGACAAATCCCCGTCACTTTACGCGGGGCCGCACCGCAAAGATAAAAAGCAACGTCCAGGTCATGGGTGGCTTTTTCGATCAACTGACCTCCGCCGCCGGCCATGGTGCGGCGAAAAGTAGAGAACAAAGCCCCGCCTCCATGATACTCGACAAAGTTGAAGGAACAAACCTTGCCGATATCGCCGGAAACGATGAGTTGTTTGGCTTTCTGGATGATCGGGGCGTAACGCATTACATGGTCAACCATGATAGGGGCCTTGTATTCGCGTGACAGCCGGACAATCTCACAAATTTTCTCGAAGCTGCTATCCAGCGGTTTTTCCAGCATCAACGGCAGGTTCGCGGACATACAATCTTTCAGGTTTTCATAATGGAAGCAATTTGGGCTGGCGATAATCAGGCCGTCAAACTTTTCCACGGCCAGCATCTCTTTGACGCTGGTGTAGCGCCTGGGCCGTTTGCCGTACCATGCGCAACCTTCTTCATAGCGTTTCTCCTCTGGCTCCATCACAGCGAGGACATTTATTTTTCCCTGCGTGGCATGATGGTATTCCAACGCATGCCTTTTACCCATTTCGCCAAAACCGATAATACCGACCTTCATTTCAGGATTAGCGCTCATTGACTCTCCATTTTCTTGTTTGCTCTTGCCGAATTTCCATTCCCCATTTGAGGCCATAACTGGCTCTTCATGGCGTATCGCTTGATATCCCGATGAAAAATGTTTCGTTTATATTCTTCCTTACCCCACTGCCACCACTTGTCGCTCGGCCTGCGATTGGAGCGCCGCCGTAAAGAGCGCGTGACTTAGTGCTGTTTCCTCCGGTGTCACACAGGCGGCAAATTGCTTGGGCGGTTTTGCTTCCGTCAATTCATATAGAAAAGCCGCCCACATCTGCAAGATGGCATCTGAAAAACCGAACTCGAAAATGCCGCCGGTAATGGATTTGAAGGCGGTTTCGTGCCCCATGTCAATATGTTGCCAGATTTGTTCGCCGCCGTGGTATTCCAGCACCTGCAACAGCCGTGGATTCTTGGTGGAAAACCGGGCGCAGGCCTGTGTGCCCAGAATCTCAAGCTGCCAGCTGTTCTTCTCGCCCGGGGCGATCCGCTGGGTCTTGAGTGTCATTGGGAAAAGATCACCGTTCCGGGTGTTTTCCGTTTCGCAAAACAAGGTCGCGTTGTCCCACGTTTTGCAGGGCACTCGCCCGCCCTTGCCATCCGGGCGCTCCTTGACGATCTTGGACAGGATCGCGCGCACGTTTCGGGGAATCCATCCCGCCCGGAACGGCACATGGCAAACGTGCAGTCCCAGGTCGCCCATGCAACCATATTCGCCATTGAACTCAATCATGCGTTTCCAGTTAATGGGTTTGTCCGGGTCAAGGTCGCTGGAATGCAGAAATGCGGCATTCACCTCCAGGAGTCTGCCGAAGGCATCCGCCTCGATCATTTTGCCGATCCGCTGGACCGCCGGGTAAAACGGGAATTCCGAGGAACAGCGCACGAAGCTGGCCGGGTGTTTCTGGATGCAGGCCAGAATGGATTGATTGGCCTTCAAGTCGATGCCGAATGGTTTCTCGCCCATGAGATGCTTGCCGGCCTTGATGGTTGCCGTATAAAACTCCTCGTGCAGGTTGTGCGGCACGGCGCAGTAGACCGCTTCGACAGCCGGCTCGGTCAGGAGTTTGCGGTAATCGTCGGTAAAACAACGGATGGACGAAAAGTTGCCGCGATACCATTCAAGAATGGCCGGATTTTTATCGCATACGGCCACAATCTCCGGACGGACTTGCATGTCCGGCAGATGCATCCAGCGCGCCGCCGCGCTGGCGAATTCACGGCCCATGAGCCCCGCCCCTATTATCCCAAATCCAACTTTTTTCATATTTTACCGTTTTTTACATCATGCAACGAGTTTTCCAAATGCAGAATTAAGAATGTAGAATGTAGTAACCAAGACGTATTTCAGCGTCTAACGCTTGATATTTATCCACCTCATTCTTAATTCTACATTCTGCATTTCTTAGTATCCGAGCTCTTTTTCCGTTTCCCCGATAGCCTCGTCAATCATATCCATGCACTTGGCGGCGACATCCACGTCCATGACGATCGGCGGGCTCATGCGCAGGATATGCCCGGCTGGAATCCAGGCTAACCCCTTGCGGAAGGCGCGCTGATAAACCTGCTTGCCCGCCTCGTCGAATTTTTCTTTCGTTGCCCGGTCCTTGACCAGTTCGATTCCCATGAGGCAGCCCATGCAGCGGACATCGCCGACGATTTTATGTTCCCGCTTCATTTTTTCCAGGCGCGGGATAAAAAAGTTCTCCAGCCGTTTGGCGTTTTCGAGCAGGCCTTCTTCCTCGATGGCAACGATCGAAGCCAGCGCTGCGGCACAGGCCATGGGGTTGCCGCCGTAGCTGGTGGAGGCGCTGATATTTTCCACCGCGTCCGCATATGGCGCGCGCACCACCATGGCCGTCACGGGAAATCCGTTGCCAAAGCCCTTGCCCAAGGTCACGACGTCGGGCAGGGTGTTCCAGTGTTCCATGGCCAGGTATTTGCCCGTGCGCCCCATGGAGGTCAGGACTTCGTCGGCCACCAGCAGGTATTTGCGTTTATCGCACCACTGGCGCAGTTTGGGGAAGAAATCGTCCGGCGGAAAGATAGAGCCGGCCCAGCCCTGAATCGGTTCGAGTACGATGGCCGCGACCTGGCCGGTGGTGGCTTCGATGATGAAATCGTCGAAAAATTGGATGTAGGCATCCGTGTCAATCGTGCCGTCGGGCTTTTTGAAGAGCGGCCGGTAGGGATTTGGCCGCGGGACCATGTAAAAACCGGCCTCCCGGGTCGGGCCGTTAGTCCGATTCATGCGCGCCAGGCTGACGGCATGGCCCGACTTGCCATGGAAGTCGCCATAGCAGGACAGGAATTCGTGCTTGCCCGTGGCCGCGCGGCATACACGCAATGCGGCCTCGACGGCCGTTGTGCCGCTGTCGTAAAGCTGAACGCCGGCGAGGTCGCCCGGCAGGATGGACGTCAGTTTTTCAAGCAGTTGCAATTTGATGGGGGTGGTAAAGTCGTGGCAGTTCATCAACTGGCCCGCAGCTTTCTGCACAGCCTCGGTGACCTTGGGATGGCAATGGCCGAGGGTGGTCACATAAATCCCGGAAGAGAAATCAAGGTAAGTGTTGCCATCCACATCGGTCAGGGTACAGCCATGGCCCTTGTCGAAGACCACGGGGAACAGTTTGACCTGGCCGGAATAGCCCTTCATGATTTTTGAGGCGCGTCCATGCAATTCCAGGGATTTCGGTCCCGGGATTTTAGGTGTCACAAGACGCGGCACGTTCTTCAGATTGACTTTGGCCCAGACAATATCATAACTCATGGCGTAACCTCCCGAACGGTTGTTGATTGACGCAGGCGTTTGAATAGGGTGCGGGGCATGCCCGGGGTCGTGATCCAGAGATCGAAATCCTGCAACATGCCGTATACGTTGCCCGCGCGGTTGCCGACTTTGGTGACATCGGCCAGAAGAATTTTACGCCGGGCGCGCTGGAGCATCATCCGTGCTTCGCGGGCCGCGTCGGGGTTCAGGGCCAGGCAGTGGCCGCGCGCATCCACGCCATCGGCGCCGAGGAACACCGTGTCGGCGCAGACGGTTTCCAGTACCTCGGTCATAAGTCCGCCGCCGAGGTAGTAGAGGTCGCGGTGGTATTCGCCTCCCAGCACGAACAGGCGCACGTTTTTGAAGCGGGTGAATTCGCCGATCATGGCCACGGAATTGGTATAGACCGTGATCGGCCCGCAGCCGCCCAGGCAGGAAGCCAGATGAAAGGTGGTGGAGCCTTCGTTGATCAGGAGCGTATCGCCGGAGTGGACTTCCCTGGCCGCGGCTTGTCCGATGGCCTGTTTGAGCTCAAACTGGGTGGCAACCCGTTTCTGGTACACGGCGTTCTGAGTACGGCCGAGGCCTAAGCATCCGCCCAGGGTGCGCACAATGGCGCCGGCGCGCTCCAGGGCGTCCAGATCGCGGCGGATGGTGAGTGGCGAAACCTTGAGCGCGCGGGCCAGTTCGTCCACGCGCCATTCGCGCTCCACCGCCCGCAGGCGGTTCATGAGCTGTTGCTGACGAATTTCCGGCTTCATGACACTATGATCTCTTTGTTCATTTACTATGAACTATATGATCATTACGGCCGCCTGTCAACCGAAAAATGCAATAAATCGTAATGCCTTAGGTCCTTAACAAGAAACCGCTAAGAAAAACAAGAATATTTTACCGCGAATGAACGCGAATAGACGCGAATACCGGCAGGGGAGGTGAAATTTGCTATTTAAAAAATCATTTTTCTGCTTCATTAGATTCTACGAAGTAGAATCCAATCACTCTCCTACGCTCCTGTCGCCCATAGCTACGGAGGGCAGGCTTTAACTGGTTTGCGCCGATCCTCCGGATCGGCCTGGAGTCGCAAGGTCTTGATGGCTTCCGCACCGAAGCGCTGTTGAAGCCGGGCTAATATCCCGGCGCGCTCGTAGCGCGCCAATTCATCCAGCCAGACGGCGCTATCCACAAAGATCACCAGTGTCTGGCGATCCAGATAGCCCGGTCGCGCATGGGTGGCCGCGCCCGGTCCGGCCAGTTCGCGCCAGGCTTCACGGATCTGGTCCAGCAGGGCGGGCTGACGGCGGACATCAATGCTCTTGAAAATGTCCTTGACGATTTCCTGAACCGCCACGTCGCTCTCCGCTGCGGGCGGTTCCATGTCCGGCAATTGAAACCGCTCACGGGTTAACATCCAGCGCATCGGATCCTCGCGTCGCCGCCGCGGGTTTACGTATCGGGTCATGTTCATCCTATCGCGGGCTAACGCCCTCAATCCAATAAGTTCCAAGCTCCAAATTCCAAGGAACAGTCAAATTCTAATAAAAACAAAATAAATCCCGGTTTTCTTTGTTTTTTGTCTTGATTGCATTTCCTTGGAATTTGGAGCCTGGATTTTGGAATTTTATTGGCGTGGCTATTCTGATATTTCTTTTGGAATTCCCGTCATTCAAGGTGCTACGCATTCCCTGCCCAGGACGGCACGGTGTTCCAGGCCTGCCGGAGAGTTTTGTTGAGCGCGCGGAAATCGGGGCACTTGGTTCGAACCAGATGCCAGAAGCGCGCGGCATGGTTCATTTCCCGGGTATGACAGAGTTCATGGATCATGACGTAGCGAACGAGCGCCGGATCCAGAAATAGGAGCTTGGCATTCAGGCTGACCGATTTTTTTCGCGAACAACTTCCCCAGCGTGTGCGCTGGCGTCTCACGGTAGCGCGTTCAAAGGACCAACCCGTCTCCCGGCTGATCTCCTGGAGCAGGGGCACCAGGTGTTTGTGGCCTTGGCGTAACCACCAGCTATGCAACGCGGCGCGGCAGGCAATTGCCTGCCCGGCGGTCGCCTGGCCCACGTTGCCGCGCAACTGGAGCAGACCCTCCCCGTGTTCGCGCACCGTTACCCGCTTGATTTCTTCCGGATGCATTTCAACCTGCCATGTTCGCTGTATGGCCGGAAACGTAATGCGCTCCGGAACTTGCCATTTCGGCGCTGGAGGGAACCGTGTGCGATACGCCTCGACCCGTTCCAAAGCGGATCGAATCCACTGCTGTTTTCTTTCGAGAAGCGGCGGAATCCTGGAGCGGCTACAGCCCCGCGGCATAACGACCTCCAGACCCTTCTTTGGGGTCACCTGGAGCCGAATGCATCGCGCCCGCGAACTCTCACGGACGGTGTATTGAAACAAGGCTATACTCATCTGTTTTTGCCCACCCACATAAAAAAATGATTCCAACCTGTTGTCTTATATCATACATATATTGGCTTTGGCCATACAAAGCATACACGCGGAATCCTCAGTTACGGGGGACTGAATATTTTCTGTCATTCCCGACCCGACTCGCCTCGGCGAAGCGCTCCGGCGGAGCCTGGGTCGGGAATCCAGAAATATTCAATGCTGATACTGGATTCCCGCTTTCGCGGGAATGACAGCATTGAAGCCTGCAATCGTCTTCCCCACGTAACGGAGGGATTACATAAACGCGGAGTTTTCGCTTGATTGGACCCGTCAGGCAGGGATAATAGGACTTCATCACAGATAAATGACGGACGGGACATTTTTATGATTGAACCCATACTGGCGCTAACCGTGCCTACGCATGCCTGGCTGGCAATTGCCATTGGCGCATTCGTTGTGCTCTGGGGGTTGCTGCGCATCCTGGTCCGATTACACTGGGTCTCGCTGAACGCGGCCCAGGTTTTTCTACTGGCAGTTCTCGTCCTCATCTGCGAAGGCATCCGCATAAGAATGCCCTTGCCCGTATTCCTTTCACCGTGGCTGAAAGCCCTTGAACTGGTCCTGCTGGCATTTCTCGCGGTGCAGGTCGTTGTCAAATTATACATCGGGCAATACCTGGAGAACCGCCGGCGCGTATTTGTGGCCCGGATTATCCGCGATCTGACCACGGTCCTGATCCTCGCGCTCTTTGGTCTACTCATCCTGCGGCTGGTGCTGAACGTCAACTTGGCGACGATCCTGACCCCCTCGGCCATTCTGACGGCGATCATCGGTCTTTCCATGCAGGATACCATCGGCAATTTCATCGCCGGCCTGATCATCCAGCTCGAAAAACCGTTCGATCTTGACGACTGGATCGAGGTCGACGGTCAGCGCGGCCAGGTTCGCGAGATGAACTGGCGCTATACGAAGATCGAGACCACCGATAAAATTTACATGATCATCCCCAACAACAAGATTTCCACGGAAAAGGTGATCAACTACAGCAAGCCCACGCCGGAGGTAAAAGAATTTATCAATATCGGCGTCAGTTATGACGTCGCGCCGGTCAAGGTCAAGCAGGCGATCATGGCCATCCTCAAGGCCAATCCGCATGTCATTCGGAAGGAGGAAAGCGAGGTTTTCCTCCACGAATACGGCGACTCCAGCATCGTGTACCGGATTGGCTATATGATCGGCGATCCCGGTATGCATCGCGATGTCCGCGACGAGGTTTGTTCCGCCATCTGGTACCAGTTCAAGAAACACGTGATTGAAATCCCCTACCCGATTCGCACGGTAATCATGAAACAACCGGCAGCCCAAACCGACCTGAGCGAACCCGTCCGATTGCTCGGCAGTCTACCACTGTTCACGGGAGTCAGCCCGGAAGGCTTGGAACACCTGGTCCGGTTCGGCCTGACCCACACGATTGCGCCGGGACACGTGGCGGTCCGCGAGCAGGAGCCGGGCGATTCCATGTTCTTCATCCTGGACGGTGATTTTAACGTAATGAAGGACAAACGGATTGCCACGGTTCTGCACAAGGGCGATTTTTTCGGCGAGATGTCCCTGCTGTCCGGCGAGAAACGTTCGGCGCAAGTCGAGGCCGCCACGCGTGGTACATTGCTGGAAATTGACCGCAGTGCCTTTAAAATCCTCATCGAAACCGAGCCGGCGGTTCTGCGTCAAATTGAAAACATTTTTGGCGAACGCTGTAAAGCCAATGCCGACCTGGCCCGCAGCAAGACCGATCCGGAAGCACTTAAGGTCAGCCTGTTTCAGCGGTTTAAAAAACGCTTTGGGCTGGCGTGAGCATTTTACATTAGGCGGCAACAAAGAAAATCATGGATTCCCGATCAAGTCGGGAATGACAAGCATGCGTACCCATTCTGTCATTCCCGTGAAAACGGGAATCCAGAATATATGTGTTATTTTGAAATACCAAATCAGCCTTAAGCAAACCGCAGGTGGCGTTCATCACATCCTGTTGGTCTTCATCCTCGTGCTCCTATGCCTGCCCCTCTCCGCCCCGGGCAATGTCATGCCGGTGTATGAGAATTTGCGGCGGACGGAGAGTGCGCACTTCATTTACATCTATCAGGTTTCGCTCGCCCCCCAGGTACCCGCCCTGATCCGCCTCTGCGAGGAAGCCTACGACCTCCTGACACCCGCGCTGCAATGGACCCCGCACGGGAAAACGATCGTTCTTTATGCCGATGCGATGGATGAGCACAACGGCGCCGCCTGGGTGCATCCCCGTCCTACCATCCTGCTCTATGCCGCCGGATCTTCGCCAGGCTCCTCCATTTATGAGCCGGGGCTGTTTCTGCGCCGCACTGTTCTGCACGAATATGCCCATGTACTGTCCATGGATGCCCAGTATGGCGCTGATGCCGTCCTGAGCGCGATCTTCGGGCGGGTAATGCCGGCGGGTGATTTTTTATCTCCGGTCCTGGCGGCCTGCGCTGCGTCGCCCGGATTACTTGCGCCGACCTGGTACCTGGAAGGTCTTTCCATCTGGGCGGAAACCGAATTTTCCAACTCCGGCCGCGGGCGCACCAGCGTGGCGGACATGATCATGCGCATGCCGTTTGCCGATCAGCACATTCTAAGCGCCAACCAATGGGACTTGGCACTGCCCGAATGGCCCTATGGCGACGCCGCCTATCTCTACGGCATGAAAACAATCGAGTACGCCCAAGCCGTGGCGGCGCAAAAATCCGGCCAATCCAACCTGCCCGGCGAACTTTCCGATGCCGTGGCCCATTCCTTCCTGTATTTCTTCGACAACCGCGCCCAGCCGGCGCTGGGCATGACGTTCAACCAGATGACGCGCACCGCGTTAATCCAGGCGCAAACCTCTCAGCAGGGGCGCATCGCCAAGCTAAGCGCGAATCCGTTGACGCCGCTCACGCGCCTGACACCCGGGACTTTGCAGGTAGCGTCGCCGCATTTCAGCGCGGATGGGAGCGCGGTTTTTTTCGCCGGCCATCCCGAAGCCGGACGCGACGTGCTGTATCGCTACGATTGCAAAGCCAAGCGTATCCAGCGCCTGGAAAATGCGCGTGTGGACTTTGGTTCCACAACCCTTAGTGCGCCCTTGAGCCACGAACAAATTTACTACACGCGCTTGAACGTGATCGGGCGCGACCGGACATGGAACGAACTGCACCGCTATGACCCTGCAAAGAAGCATCAGACACTGCTAACACGTGAGGGCCGCTACCGATATCCGGCGATTACTCCGGATGGCCGCACCCTGGCCGCCGTGCGCAACGAGGCCGGCCGGTTTGCTTTGCTCGAAGTGCCGTTGGCGCAGGCAGGCAACGAGCGTTCTGAAATCATCCGGACACAGGCGCCGCCTTTTCACTCAATCGTGGATCCGGCCTATTCCCCGGACGGCACGCGCCTGGTTTACGTGCTGGCAAACGATGCCCATTCACAATTACGGAATCTGGATCGGGCCACCGGCGATGACATGCTCCTGGTGGACTGGCCCTGTAATATTATTACGCCTTTGTTTCATCCTTCCGGCAGTAATCTTGTATTCGTGGCTGATCGCAACGGCGTTTATAATTTATACAGATTTCCCCTGCCCTTCGGCGAGCCGCAGGCCATTACACACGCACTGGGCGGCGTGTTTGCGCCGGACTTTTCTCCCGATGGACGGGAACTGGCCGTGACCGCTTACGACTCGCGCGGGTATTATCTAAGCCTGTTATCCGTGGATAGCCTGTTACTGGTGCCATTTCCTTTGCCGTGCTTGAAACCGGACTGGCCCAGTTTGCCGCAGGATATCGAACGGTTCAAACAGCCGCCCGCTTGGGCCGTGACAACGACGCCATCGGCAACCAACACGCTAACCGATGTTCCGGTCAAGAGCCGTCCATACAATTCCCTCACCGGCATGCGTCTGGATTACTGGACTCCGTGGCTGACCCTGGCCAATGGCGGCGGCGTGGAAGGGGGACTGGCGGCCGCGTGTTCCGATTACACCCAGGCGCAGAATCTTTTCGCCCTCGCAGGAGCGGAAAGCCGTTGGGGCACGCCCTTCGGCGCGCTGGTCTATCAATATTCCGGACTCTATCCGATCCTGACAGCCTTCGGTAACTACGGGCCGGAAAATTACTATGACCTGGTCAAGGATCAGTCCGGATTTTTTTACGATTACAATGAAAAGGTGGGCCAGGCCGGCGGCATGGTGACCATACCCCGGGTCCGCATCGATTCCAAGTTCGATTTCGCGTTAGGCTGGCAGGGAACCGACCGCAAAGTCATTCCCAAAAGCGCCGATGACTATGCCAACCGGCCATTGGTAACGAGCAACTTGTTTGAGGGGACGGAATCGGCGCTGTTCGCGCAGCTGACGTTTTTCAACGCCACGGCCTTCGGGCGCAGTGCGTCCTTTGAGGACGGCCGGGCCATCAGCGCCACAATCGAGCGCGCGGACAAGGCCTTTGGCGGCGATCTCTCGCAAACTCGCGTGCTGGGACAATGGGTGGAATATGTGCCCGTGGTGTGGGCCGACAACCATGTATTTCGGCTGGAGGGCGTCGGCGCCGCCGGGCAGGGCGATGAAACCGCGCAAAGCTTTTTCGGCTTGGGCGGTTATGGCGTTGTCCAGCAGATGACCAGTCCCGGATTGGACCGGAACGTCATCCTGCGCGGCTACAATCCCAACTCGCAAGTCGGCCGCTACCTTGTCAAGACCGGGGCGGCCTATCGCTTTCCGTTGATGTCATTTTACCGGGGAGCGGATGCCACCCTGCCCCTGTACATGCACCAGTTATTCGGCGAACTATATTATGAAGGCGGGCATGCCTGGAGCGGTGAGACAACCGGCGCGCTCGATGCGAGCTGGTTGAATGCCACCGGCTTCGAGCTGAATCTCTCCCTCACCCTGTTCCGTTACGCCCAAATGGCGCCCGGCTTAGGTGTGGTGTATGCGTTCAATCGCAAGGATCCCAACCCGGGCGCATCCGACGACGATCCCCAAAATCAGAAGCTCCAGCTTTACCTGAGCATCAAGGCCGTGGTGAATTTCTGAGCGCGTATTAGATGGATTATCAGGCGCGATGGCCTGGGCCGCAGATTTCAGACGGGAGGCGGTCGCACTCCTCGAAAAAGGCCTCGATATGGGCGATAGGCACTTCCGGCTCGAGGACATGCGTGGGCGAACAGCAGTGCTCATTATGGCAGAACCAGTTCCCGACAGAAGGCGACAAATGGAAGAACACGGGTATTGGTTTCCGCATTGCCGAAGTTCCTCTCGCCCAAATGCACCTGGTAGAATCTGGGGATATCAGTTCGTTCCCTGAAGTACTTACACGCGGATGAAGCATTGCGCTCCCCGCTTTTACATTCAACGGCAAACTCAGCCTGTCCATCGCGTAAAACAACAAAATTAATCTCGCGTTTGTCCGTGTCCCGGATATACCGCAATTCCATTGCATGCCCTTGCGTGTCCTCAATGAAATGGCAGTATTTCAGAAGGTGACCGGCCACCATGTTTTCAAATCGGGCGCCGGGGTTCTCGACGCGTGACCAGTCCCAGAAATACAGCTTCTTCTCCTTTCTGACCGCCCTGATCCGTTTTGCGCCAAATGGTGGAATACGGTAGGACACATACAGCCGGTCGAATATCGTGAGCCAATGCTCGACGGTCTCGTGCGCCACTTGCAGAAGTTTGCTGAGGCTGTTTACGGAAAGCGGCGATCCGACACATGCCGGCAAATGGTGCAGCAGCAGTTCCAGCATGGATACTTCGCGCACGCGTTCCATGTCGCGCAGATCCTCGTGTATAACTCGATCCGAATGTTCGCGCATCCACCGGCGGTGGAAACGGTCCTCGGCTTTTAGAAACGGTTCGGGAAATCCGCCGAATCTGAGCAACTGTTCCGCAAGCGCCTTGTCCGGGCGATCGCTGCATTCCATGGTTGAAAATGGATGTAACCGGTAATAGTGGTAGCGTCCCTGCAGAGAATCGCCGCCTTTGCGATAGTAGTCCAGCCTGGCCGATCCGGTTACAATGAAGGATACCGACGACTTGTGCTTATCGAAGAACCCCTTCATCAGGTTGCGCCATTGCGCGTATTTGTGAACCTCGTCAAGGATAATCCGGGACTGCCCCGCGGGCAATCGCCCCGCAATAATGTCATCCCGATCCGCCAGCACATCCCAGTTGAGGTATGCGGGCGAGGACTCGTTTCGGTTCTTACCAAGCAGACATAAAGCGAATGTTGTTTTTCCGACCTGACGCGGACCGCCGACGAATACCATGCGATCCGCGAGATCCGCTTCGACGCTATCTTTGATGTACCGAGACTTTATCATGCTTTTTGGCTTGCGGGTGTCGTTAGTAATTCAGACCACACCTTAATTTACTAACCAGCATTTTGGAGTCAACCTTAAAATGCAGACTTCCCGACCTGCCTGCCAATTGGATACCGCTGCCATTCAAATCATAAATGAGTTTGGAGTGAAGGCGTTCGGCCGCAGATTTCGGTCGAGACGCGGTCGCACTCCTCGAAAAAGGCTTCGATATTGGCGATCGGCACTTCCGGCTCGAGGACGTGCGTGGGCGAAAGCATGAGTCCGCCGTTCCCGGCCTGCAAACCTTCGGCCAGAGCGCGCACTACCCGCCGCATGTCATCCGTTGTGCCGAACGGGAACGTGGTTTGCGTACCAACGCACCCGTCAAATGCCAGATGCTCGCCGAACCGCTTGCGGATTGCCACTGGATCCATGCACTCCGGCTGGACGGGATTAAGAATGGTGATGCCGATCTCCACAATGTCGTCCAAAATATCCCAAATATTGCCGTCGGAATGATACCACACGTGAATGTCGGGCTTGATGGCGCGAGCGGCGGCGATCACTTTGGCCCAGCGGGGCTTCATGACGGTCCGCCATATGTCCGGGGAAAACATCATGGCATTCTGATTGGCCACGTCGTCACCCGTGCGGATGTAGTCGTAGCCGGCCTTGGCGGCCGCGACGGCCACGCGCAGGTTGTTCTCGCAGAACCGATCCAGCAGCAGTTCCGCCCACTCCCGCTGAACGAGCAAATCCTCCAGGAACGGCTCATACCCGCGCACCTGCCAGGCGTTTTCATACATGTGGCCGACGAAAATTTGCGCCGGACGGCCCTGGGCATGTGCTTCCTGGCCGGCCTTGCGCATGGCTTCGTCGGACCATCCGTCATTGCCGGCAATGGGATACCTTTCGATTTGTGCGAACTCCTCCGCGTTCCGCAGGGGACTGATGTATTCCGTGAAATGATAAAAGCCGGCGGTCTGGTGTCCGCAGCCATTGCCATCGATCGAAAAGCCGTCCTTGCCAGGCACCTTGCCGGGGTGATACGTGGAATAATCCGGGAATTTGAAGCCGGGCGGCGGGGTCAGCCCGGCGCCCTGGGCCACATCCATGTCGAAGTGTTTCTTCAATTCCGCGGTCCCCAACTTGGCCACAATCCGCTGGTTGAGGTCGGCGATAAACTCGGCGTAGCGGGGGATGCGGTCAACGGGCTCAAAGTTGGCAAAGGCCAGAAAACGCTGACGATAGTTCATCAGACACCTTTAGAAAAATGGTTGATGGTTAATGGTTAATGACCGACAAATCAATCCTTCTTGAATACCAGCCAGCCCAAATCGGCGGGATTGTCACCGCGGAGCGCAAGGCGATAAACCAGGGGATGATGCTCCATCCAGCGATATAAAAGTTCCTGCGTTCGATTCCCCTGCCTTGGAATTGTCCTGAGAATATCCATGCGCATCGGGCGGTTCAGCATCGGTTTTTCCCTCAGCATTGAAAAAGGTATTTTAACGATCATGGACCATCCCTGACCATCGCGCGCCGTGGAAGCCTGCCAGGCGTACTGATCCGGCGATTCCCACCGCTGCCAGCGCGAGCCGCGTGCATTAACCGCAAAAGTCTGGCACGGCCAGAGCCGGCGCGGTTCCAGCATGATGACCGCGCAATCGTTATCCCAATAGGGATAGAACCCATCATCGAAATAATCCTGAACGCGTTTCATATCAGGCTCGCGACAGGTTATGCCGAAGTAGAGATGTTTGCCATCATGTCCCGCTTTCCAGAGCGTCCGGCGCTCCGCGCGTTCGCGTTCTTCCAGCGGCTTAACCCAAGTCGCATGGGGACTCTGTTTGAATTTGCACTCTGCCTCGGGTAAATCATCCCATGATGGCCCCCATGGGCGGCCATTCATCTCCGGCGGTCGTTTGAAACGTTTGCATTCATAAACAACCCCTGCGGGGTTCAGCCCGGCATAAGAGGCAAACAACCGCTCGTGACGCTTGACCTGTTTTTCTACGGAGGTAAATTCCTGTTTAAGCAAACTTTTTAATTGCTTCATGCGCCAGATAATCAGGCGCGGAAAATATTTGTATCCTTCCGCCTCCGAATGAAATCCAAGCCGTGAATCGAACGTTGCCAATTTCAACAGTTGCCGATCAAGTTCCAGTTCGCGTTTGACGAGGGCTTTCATTGTCCGCAGCATCTGTAACTGTTTTCCCGCCGCTTCAAACGGCAGACGCTCGCGGAGAAAATAAAAATCCAGGATATTCAGGCTGCTTTCAAACTGGATGCCGAGGGCTTCCGCCACGCCGATATCCCTCAGGCGTTCCTTGTTGCCGCGGAAGGCGGGACGTAAAGCCGTCATAAGGGCCGCCCCCCGGTTCCATTCGCGCGCCATATTTTGCACAAGGCGCCGGAATTCAGCCGGCGTATGCGTATAGCAAATCGCCTCGCCAATCCGGTCGCCGCTCAATCCAAAGCCGATCTGCCAGGTCGGCGCAAGGGATGAATCGCGGGGAATGAGATACAGCGGCCATACCGGGCCATCGTGGAATGGACCGTAATATCCCGCCATTGCGGAATACGGATATTGCCGATAACCGGTCTGAAAATGCAGCCACGCCTTGACCACCTGCCCCGCATGCGTTCCCCAGTCGCGCTGTGCCAACGTCCTCAAAAATGCGGCATTGGATTTCGGGAACGGTTCAAACGCCAATTCTCCGGCCGCCCTGGTCATGAGCGAGGGATAACTGCCAAAATACCAGCAATACATTGCGGCGCTCACACCAAGATCATTCATGGAGCGATACTTGTCATAGAGATTACCCGGCACGGGCACAAAAGGCGCCGTGGCCACTTCATGCGAGCAACCCACCTGCAGCTTGGCCGAAACCCGGTTGCCGTTCCTGATCGCTGCCTTGGCGCAGTCGGCAAAGACTTTGCTTGGCCCCACAAAAGCGAGCCAGTAATCGCCAAGATATCGAATTTTCCCGAGTTGCCTGGCGCGGGCGCCGGACTCGAAATTGTGCTGCAGAATGACACGGGGCGGAACGTGTCCGGCAGCTTTCACAGTCAACTGTTCGCCCCAGCACATATTATGATATTGAGAATATGGCCATGAAATCAATTCGGCCTTCGGATTGGCCGCATGCATTCCGCGTTCCATGGCCGCCAACGTATCCCCCAGCACGTCCCATGGCTTGCGCTTAACGCAACGCGGGCATTTAATGCCCTTTACGCCCGCCGAGCAGCAATGCGTCGCTCTTTCACCGACACTGATGACGATCATGCCGCCCAAATCCGGCACGGACGTAAAAATTTTGCGCACCGAGTCCTCGACATAATTTATGCCGACTTTTGTGCTTGTGCAAAAAAAGACGTTTCCGCTTTGACGGTGTCCGGCCAATTCCGGATGTTTCTTAAGAACGGCGCTATCGGCCGGCAAGGCGGCCGGCTCGATGCAGAACACATAAATCTTTATCCCATAGCGGGCGCATTGCTTAACCGTGCGCCGCAGTTTTTCCAGCCGCCGGCCGGCGTCACGGCCGGATTCCGGAAACAGTTCCGAGCGCACAACATCCTTCCATGCGATCGTCAGCCAGAGGCCGTTCACGCCGTCGTGCTGGAGCCGGTTCAGATATTCATCGGGATAATAATCAACATCATCGGCCAGTTCATCCCGGTTTTTCGGGGGCCGTTTGATGGGACCGAAAAAGCAGCGCGAAATGCGCGTTTTTACAAAGGGCCGGCGTTGCACATTTCCCAGCGGCAGGAATGGTCCGCCGGCGCGCAGCATTTCATCCTCCACGAATACAATTCCGCGCCGGATGCCTTCCGTGTCGCCCGCCTCAATGCGGCATTCATGTGCGGACACTACAATCCGGTAGGCTTCCTCGGAAAGGGCGGCCGATTTCTCCGTCGCAATCCGATAAAACCCTTTCCGGGAAACGTTGCCTTTATCCAGAAACCGCTCAAAGTCGCGGCGGATGGTCTCCAGCTTTGCATCTTTATCGGGGAAATTCCATGCCAGGGAAACGCCGCCGCGTAAATCGGCCTCGGCCGCTTTGGGCGCCGATCGCCGCCATTCGATCCGCTGATGAACCGGAGATTTCAAATCCTCGATAAAAGTCCAGGAAGTTTCCGGGGGTTGCGCTACCGGCATTGTTGACATAGTTGGCTTTGGTTTCATAACAAGTTAATTGCAAAACTCAAAAATCCGCTTACCCGCCTGCATCGCTATGCGAAGCATTGCGGGCAGGTAGAGCGGGGCTACAAAAAACAGGTTTCTCGCAACTATTTTGACCAACGCGGGTCTTGCCCGCAACCCAAGAAATCAACCGACACTAATAAACGCCAATATATTTTTCCATATTCGCGTCTATTCGCGTTAATTCGCGGTTCAAAAGGGTATTCCGGTTTCTTTTCTTGTTTTTCGAGTTTTGCAATTGCGCAATGTTCATTCCCCACCATCTTCGGCAAACCATACCTGAACATCGGCAACGTCGGCCGTGGCCAAGCCGGCCGGCAGAGTGGCGCTCGCCACGTGTGTGGCACTCGCCACGTGTGTGGCACTCGCCACGCGCATACGTTCCACGACCAGCCGTTTCTCCGCTCCGGCGGCGATAAACACAATACACTCGGCTTTTGCCAGCAGGTCGGCTGTCACGCTGATGCGGTCCGGCCCTGGCTTGCGTGGTACTGCCTCAGCGTAATCTCCGCGCCCGCGCGCGATATCCTGCATCGAAAATAGCGAGGCCGTGTGGCCATCTGCGCCCAGTCCCAGCACGCCCAGCGTAATCCGTCCTTTTCGTTCGATAAATGCGCGTAAATCACGGTCATAATGGCGGGTGGCCAATGCCAATGTTTGGCTGGTATCAACCCGCAGAATGTGAGTGGCAGGAATGCGCAAGGCCTTGAGCATCGGCCGCAACTGTCCATAATTACTTTCCGAAGAGCGGATCGGCACCAGGCGCTCATCGCTCAGCAGGATGTGCGTGTTACCATCCACGGGACAGGGATTTTGGGCAATCTGTCGGTAAGCTCCCCGAGGGGTGCGACCGCCGGGCAAAATCACCGCATGCGGCACCGGCAATGCCATTCGATAATGATGCGTCAACAGATCAACCAGCGCTGCCGTCAAATCGTCTGTGTTCCGGAATAATTTCGTTTGCATGGTAGATTTACCTTAATTTAACTTTCTTGCTTATCCAGCCCCGGCATACGGCGCAGCGCGCATCCGCACACTGCCGGCAGATGCGGCAATTGGAACAGGGATGTTTTTTTTGCTTGGTTTTTAAGCACTTCATTGGTTGGGCTTGAGAATAACATATGTGGGCAAGCCCATCACGGCAAATGCGTCCAGAATATCTCGGTCGGGCGGTTGATTGGGATGCTCGGCCTGGACTTTGACCTTGACAAACGATTCCAACTGCTGACGAACCTGCGCGTTCCGAAAAGTGGTTGCATCCATGGCGTGACAATTTTTACACCACGAGGCCCAAAAATCAATGAAGACCGGTTTCTGCTCCTTGTCCGCCAGAGCCAGCGCTTCCGGCAGATTAGTCAGCCATCCCTCGCGCACACCGCTCGGCGATTGTTGCCGCCATATGGCAACGCCTGTATAGGCATAATATATGGCCGTCAATAGAATCAGGACACCGAACCCGTGCTTGATGTGTTCCATCCAGCGGCCCGGCTTTGGCAACCAAGCCAGACCAGCGCCAGCCAGCGGCCACGGCAAAGCCATACCCAACCCAAGAATAAACGGCAACAGCAAAGCGGCGCCATGGCCTTGGGCATACAGACTGGCCGAAAGTAAAAGCACCGAAAGCACCACTGGCGCCACACAGGCGCCCGATAGAATTGCGGCCAGCGCGCCCAAGGCAACAATCACCAGCGCACCGCTGCCCATACCGATGGTGTTAAAACGCCCCTGAAATCTGGAAAAATCAATCATATAGACATCGAACATTGCCAGCGCCAAAACCGCAAACAGCACCGCGACACTCACATTAAACCAGGGTGAAGCATTCAACGCACCGAACTTCGAGCCGGTCAATACAACCAGCATCCCCAGGATGCCGTAAGCGACAGCCATACCAAGTCCATACAGCGCGCCCAGCCCGGCCCCGCGTCGGCGCGACCGCGCCCCGGCGGCAATGGCCGCCCCGGCGGTGGTGACCGCCCCGGCGGTGGTGACCGCCCCAGCGGTGGTGACCGCCCCAGTCCCGGCGCCAATGATCGCCAGGTTGATGGGAATCATCGGCAATACGCAGGGCGTCAGGTTTAACGCCAGTCCACCCACAAGCAGGATCAGGATCGAGAGCCAAAGCGACCGATGCAGCCAGCGGTCAAGGGGCGTCTCCGGCGGCAATGGCCGCCCCGGCGGTGGTGACCGCCCCAGCGGTGGTGACCGCCCCAGCGTAGCGCTCCCCTGCCCTTGCGCCGATTCCAGGAACGAAAGAAATTCCGACGGTGAGAGATACCCGGCCTGCTGAGCCACCTGCACAAACCGGTTGGTCAGCGCGCGCCAATCGGCGGGACTTGTGGATGCAAAAGCTGCATTGGTTGAGACGGGAACGATGCCCTGGGATGACGCCGGGCCTGCCCTGCGAAGCCTTGACGAAGAAGGGCCTGCCCATGAAACCATGAATGTTTTCGACGCCGGCAAAAAGCAAACGGTTTCATTGCAGCCCTGCCAATGCACCGTGACCGGGAGGGGGTTCGTATTCGAATTCTCAACGGCATATAGCGCTTGGAAGGAGCGGGTGAAAACGAGCGTATCTTGTCCGCTTAAGGGATCGGATTGCTTCTCCGATGCCGGAAGGAAGCGCGGAGTCAGACAGGCTGGCGCGGGAACTTCGACGCGGAATTGATCGGCATACAACTTGTGATGGTCCGGAACCGATACCTGGACGGACACTATAGCAGAGGGGACATTGGACGACACCAACTGAACGGACACTTTAAAAGGATCGGCTGCCATCACAAGGCCGCTCAAACCCATAAGCGCAACGACTAAGCATGCGAATGGCGCGACGCGAGGTCGCGCCCTACGTAGGGCCGCATCTCTTGTCCGGCGTAGCCTTGGCGAAGACGAATTCACAGGATTACGCGGCTGGAGCGCCTCCGGCGGGGGTTATAGCCGGCGGCGTAAAAATACGCGTTGCCAAGTCCTTGTCGAGCATGAACAAACCGTTGCCGTCCTTGCCCACCAGGCGTAGGCGCGCCAGCACGTCATTATCGTTGGCTTCCTCCTCGACCTGCTCGGTCACATACCACTGCAACAGGACGGCGGTGGCATGGTCCTTTTCCTTGAGGGCCAGGTCCGACAACTCGTTAATGCATTTCGTGATGAATTGCTCGTGCTTGAGGGTTTGTTCGAACATGTCCTGCAGTGACTGGAAGGCCGAGGGCGGCGCTTTGACCGCCGCCAATGTCACCGCGCAGCCCTGGCTGAGGACATAGTTATAAAACTTCATGAAGTGGACCATTTCTTCCTGGTACTGGACCATGAACCAGTTGGCCGCGCCCTTCAGCCCCATAGTGGCGGAGGCCGCCGACATCGAAAGGTAAAGGTAGGCCGAATAAAACTCGTTGCTCATCTGGCCATTCAAGGCATCCGCCATTTTTTGATTCAGCATGGGCATTCTCCTTGTGTTTTACCAATTCAGAATCCTGCAAAACAGCAGGAAAGCCGGTCATAGACCGGTGCTACACATTCGAATATTATGCGCAAGTGTAATGTATTGAAATGCTTGCGATGTAGCACCGCTCTGTGAGCGGAGTTTTAAATGCCTATTTCGCAGAACTCTATTTTACCAATTCTCAGCCAGCAGTTCGAAATGGGCCTGGGGATGGGCGCAGGCCGGGCAAGATTGGGGCGCCTCTTTGCCCTTGTGCAGATAGCCGCAATTACGGCAACGCCATACGACTTCCTTGTCTTTCTTAAAGACCGTGCCGGCTTCCACATTGGCCGCAAAACCCAGGTAGCGCTTTTCGTGCTGGCGCTCCGCCACAAGAATGGCCTCAAAAACCTTGGCCACAATTTCAAAGCCTTCTTCCCGGGCGATGTTGGCAAAGCCCGGATAAATCTGCGACCACTCGTCTTTCTCGCCCGCTGCCGCGGCTTTCAGGTTCTGCAAGGTTGTGCCGGTTACACCCGCCGGAAACGTGCCTTCGATTTTTACCATCCCTCCCTGAAGCAATTTAAAAAATCGATGAGCATGCTCGCGTTCCTGGTTGGCGGTTTCCTCGAACACGTCGGCAATCTGAACGAAGCCATCCTTGCGTGCCTGGCCGGCAAAATACGTATAACGATTGCGCGCCTGGGACTCACCCGCAAACGCCGTCAGCACATTCCGTTCCGTCTGACTGCCTTTGAATTCCATGACATCCTCCCCCTTGAAGCAATTTAGCGGTTTAGTGATTCAGTGACTTAGCGATTTAAGAAAACATATACTTAAAGCACCATTCACTGAATTTCTTCCAATCGTTCAATCGCTGATTCACTCAATTTCCAAATTTCTTACCCAGTCACTTAATCTCTAACTCGCTCAATCACTCAATTTCTTCTTGTCGCTCAATCACTGAATCACTCAATCTCTGAATTTCTTATTGTTCCGGCGAAAACTGATCCTTGCCAACGCCGCATTCCGGGCAAACCCAGTCATCCGGCACCTGTTCAAAAGGCGTTCCGGGCTTTACACCGTGCTCCGGGTCGCCCAACTTGGGATCGTACACATATCCGCAGACATTACAGATAAAACGTTTCATGCCGGTTTCCTTTCTTAGTATGCCGCGCAGCTTCCTGCGTCGCCAAGGCTATGCAGGACACGTGCAGCGGGGTGCTTCTCGAAACATGCATTTGTTGACCATTATGTCCGGTTGCCGTGGATTGTCAATGTCGTTAAACGATCAGGGGGATGGCAGGTTCCCGCGATTCTTGGGAATAGCATCCTCAAAATACGGCATCTGTTTTTCGTAGCGCGTCAGCCGCTGGCTGACCGGGTTATTATCGTCCGCTTGATTCGCCGTGCCCATGAGCGCCAGTGCCTGACGGGTCACGGCAATCGCTTCCGGGAACCGGCCCGCGCCGGCATAGGCCACCCCCAGCGAGTCCAGAAACGCCGGGTCCTGACAACGCTCCGGCTGACCGATCTGTTCGGCCAGGCGAATAAGGTCGGTGCGGTCCACGGCGCTCAGCCCTTGGCGCGTGGACAGGAGCCACAGGTCAGCGGTCAGGGCGGGCGACCATTCCCGATACAGGTGCACGGCGGCTCGGAAAGCGATCATGGCCTTGCTGTATTCACGGTAGGCCACAAGTGCAATGATCAGGTTGCTGTAGGCATCCATCATGTCCGGCCGGATTTCCAAAGCGGCCACATAGTGGGTTACGGCCTCAACCAGCAAGCCTTTTTGCGCCAGCACGATGCCCAGGTTGTAATGGGCGTTGGCCAGGAAGGGATTTATGTGGATCGCCTGGACAAACAGGCCGGCGGCCTCGTCGAGATTCTGCCGGTTATACAAAATTGTGCCGAGATTAACGTAGACTTCGGCGCAATCCGGTCGCAGGCGCAGGGCCTCGCGATAATGGAAAATGGCCTCATCCACCTTGCCCTGCCGGGCCAAAACGACGCCAATGTTATTATGCGCCTCGGCATAGTCCGGCTTGATCCGCAGGGCCTCGGCATAATGATAAACGGCATCGTCGGTGCGTCCGCGGCCCGGCAGGGCGTTGGCCAGGTTGTTGTGCGCCAGAAAATTGTTTTCCGTCACGGCAATGGCATGCTCAAAAACCGTGATGGTGTCTTTCCAGGTCCTGGCCTGGAACCATGTGCCGATCCCAAGGAGCGTCACGATGCCGCAGGCCAGAATGGAAAGAGCGCCCAGTGCCACCTGCTGATGGCGGCAACGGCCGCTGCGGCAACGGCCGCTACGGCGCACCTCCGTCAGGATGTATCGAACGAGATCGGGAATGCCCCAGGCAATCATGATGAAAATGCCGATCAGCGGAATATAGGTATAACGATCGGCCATGGCCTGATTACCCACCTGCACCAAGCCAACCACCGGCACGAGGGTGATAAAATACCAGAGCCAGCCTGTGATCAAATAGCGCGCGCGCCTCCAAAGCCAGAGGGTAAGCGCCGTAACGACCAGCAGGACCACGCCGGCCGGCAGGACGTTCCAGAACAATAAATTCAACTTGTAGGGATAGAGACATGCCAGGTGTTTTGGCCAAACCATGTGAACGAGGTAATTTTGGTATGCCAGTGTGGCATTGGCGATGCGAATACCCAGGGGATATTGGGTGAATGAACCCACCGCACCGGTCGTGTGCTGGACGATGAAAGTAATCACACAGGCAATTGCGGCAAGCACGACCAACGGCACTTTCTCCAGAACCAAAAGTCGCCAGGGCGGATTTCCTGATCCCGTCTGGGAATTATTCATGTTTCCGGAAAATTTCCGAAAAATGATTTGGCACATTATATGGAGGGCGGGCGGCCACGACCGCCGTGGTCGCAGCGACGGAGGCCCGTCGCCCTCCATGGAATCTCCGCCGCCATGTTGTGCCGAGGGCCATAAACGCTGAAGCGGCCAGTAATCCAGCAGGATGAGCACGAGCGGGAGACTGACCAGCATCGGCTTGGCCATGAGGCCCATGGCAAAGGGCGCCAGCATGACCAGGTACGACCCTACCCGCGGGCGATCGGTATAACGCGCATAGGCCCAAAGCGTCAGCATGAAAAAAAACGTGCTGAGCACGTCCTTGCGCTCGCTTATCCAGGCCACCGACTCCACATGCAGGGGATGCAGGGCAAAGAGCGCCGCCACAAGGGCGCTGGGCCACATTTTCCGTGTCATGCGGGTCAGGACAATAAACAGCAGGATCGTATTGGCAATGTGCAGGAGCAGATTCGTGAGGTGATAGCCCATGGGCTTGAGCCGGTACAGCTCAAAATCCATCATCAGCGAAAGCCAGGTAACCGGGTGCCAGTTATAGGCGTGTTTACTGACGAAGGCCCAGCGGACGGTATTGAGATTCAGCCCCTGCTGAAGCATGGCGTTTTCGGTGACGTAGAGCGGATCGTCAAAATCAACAAAGCGGTTGTCCAGCACCGGCCAGTAAGCCGCCAACGTGGCCGCCAGCAGGAACAAAATAATGCACGCGTTCATGGAACGCTTGCATTGGCCTGCCCGAGCTCGGCCAGGGAAACTGGAAATTAGATATTTGGCCTGCACGCTTTTGTTGATTAGGCCCCGAGGAACGGGGCGACTTATTATGTAGCCGGGGGCGCTGACCCCGGATGTTCCGGATCCGCTTTTCACCGATCGCGGCCACAAATAAGATTAAAATTCCTTAGCGTCAAAATCAACGGCCCTTTTCCACACCGGCACGGGGCAGCATGTCCAGATAATCCAGCAGTTCCCGGTCGGAGCAGGTAGCCGTACCCAGCTTGCCGACGACGACACCGGCGGCGCAATTGGCCAGTTCGGCGGCCGCCTCGTAATCGGCGCCGGCGGAAAGCGCCAATAGCAGGGTTGCAATCACGGTATCGCCGGCGCCACTGACATCGAATACTTCGCGCGCCACGGTGGCCACGTGGCGCGGAGGGGAATTCCGCGAAACCACCAACATGCCCTGCGCTCCCAGCGTGATCAGCAGGAACAACGGTTTCCATTTTTTCAATAGAATATCGGCCACCTTTAACAAAGGCCGATCCTGCAGGGGATTGGCGCGGGGCGTTTGTTCGGGCAAACGGGCCAGCGCGAAGGCTTCCTTGCGATTTGGGGTTGCCACAGTCAGGCCCGGTAATTTCAGGGTATCTTGTTCCTTGGGATCCAGCGCCACGGGAATG
>Ga0209749_1000563_pt1 | contig 47715 bp, 38 predicted proteins | sample EPASupsiteSAE347_FD_187267 | JGI IMG/M metagenome (GOLD analysis project Ga0209749, IMG submission 187267) | Bioremediated contaminated groundwater from EPA Superfund site, New Mexico - Sample SAE3-47 (SPAdes) (version 2) | ecosystem: Environmental > Aquatic > Deep subsurface > Groundwater >...
ATTAGAGCCTGTTAGAAAATAACCATTACAAATAGTTGTTTTCTTACAGGCTCTTATGGCCGGTCGATGAACGAAATTTGTTACAGTTATTTATTAACAATGCCTTAATTTGAAACAAAGCCCAGATAGCTGTCTTTTCCCCAAATCCACAACCGAACTTTAAAATTCAGCAAGAGTGCCGAAGGAATGGGATATGGACAAACCTGGCGTACTTTCGGCAAATTTGCCATAAAATCCGGATGAAGATAGGGGATAAACTTTTCCGGATTATAAGTTCAGAAGATGGAATCCATTGGACATTTCGGAGCTTATCATCTCATGGTATACTTGGCTCTGGATTTTTCATACGAAAACTTGGAGGTTTGAAGCATGTACAAAGTAATGTCTTTCTTTTTCAAGCATCGGAAGTTCTTGGCGCTCTTGTTTTTTTTGGTCACTTTCTCTGGTTGTGTTTTCGCAGCAACCATCCTTGAACAACTGAAAAAATACAACGACGGAAAAATTTTACCCGAAAAGGAAAAAGTGAGGGCCGAAGAGTTCGTCAAGAAACTCATGGATGGAGTTGCTTCCAAGATAACTTCGAAAGCAAAGCTTGACAAGATCCTCGCCAATTGGGTTCCGGCTTTCAAGACCCTCAATTTCAAGTATGTTCCGGCCAGTGTTTCGTGGCAAGATGTAATTCTTGGCCGAAAACCATCGACCGATTGTGGGAACCTTCTGAAAATCTTTCAAGCAGCAGCCGAAGAAGTTGGAGTAGATGGGCTGAAGTCCGTCACTAAGGACTGTGAAGAGTTCAAGGTTGAAAGCTCTACCGCGAATATTTTCCTGACCGATCCCAACCTTACGTTGATCGACGGAACCAAAGGTCCAATAAAGGGAAGCCGGTTCCTTTTCGAGAACCATACTTGGGGTGAGTTCGTTGACGAAAACAAAACCTACGTCTACGACGCCCTCTTTGGAATTTGCAAGGAAATCACGGGGACGAATTATTGGAAAAATTGGCTCCCGCTCATACAGCTCGATAAATCAAAATTGGTCAAGAACAAGCTTTTTATGGATATAAGCATCAAATTCGAAGGAACAACCTACTGGCGGCAGGCAAATCCCAAATCTTTTGGAGAAGCCTGGGGGACAAAACCTCCGAAGTAAGAATTTTCCCCCGGAAAATATAACGGAATTCGGCGAATTATACCGTTTCAGGTTAACTATTGATAGCTGCAAAATGAAAGCCGGTTTTCGGGTACCCGAAAAAGCGTGCTATCCGGGCGCATTTCGGGTATCTACGCTATCCCTGGGCGATATAGGGCGGATTAGGCGCCGGCGCCGTAATCCGCCAAGCTTGAGGAGTTTTCGAAAGGCAGGACTCAATAATGTGGTGCCTTTGAAGAAACAGTCCATTTTTATTTGACCATTCCATTGAGGATCGGCTATCTTTCGGTATTTTCTACGCTTTTTAAAGACGGAAAAAAGTTCTCGCGAGATAATAGATTTGTCACCCTATTCCGTTATCATGGCTGTTGTGTAGCCGCCTCTTATTTCTACCTATAGAATTTCTCGTCAACCTAAGTACTCTTCTAATCAATGGAATTAAAAAGGTCGAAGAGTATTAGAGGGAGAAGCATGTATGAAGACTTCTCCCAGTTATGACTTTCCAAATAAAATCCTTTACCTTATGGGGGTTGAAATGAATGCCAAGAAAATTCGCATGATAATCATCATAATAATTGTGGGAAGCTTCTTCCCGCTCATTTCACGTGCAATAACTCCCAACGAAGTATTTGAAGATGGAAGACGCGAATTCAACTTGGGGCATTGGAAAGAAGCCCAGGCGAATTTCGCGCGGCTAATCGAAACTTGGCCGCAAAACTCCCTAGCCGTGAAGGCTTTATATTTTAGAACGCTTTCCGAGCTTCGTGATGAAATGTTGCCCGATGAACAAGAGGTCAAAAATCGAATTGCCTCTCTAACTTTTATCGAAAAAAGATTATCGGAAAGCCTCTCGACCGATGAACTTTTGGAAATACGAATGGATTTGGAAAAATTGCGGGCGAAATATTACGGGGAAAATGCAACAAAAACAGCGATTATCGATCTACCCCCTGAAAAATTGTTGCATTCGATTCGAAGAGGATGGATTACATCCCCTAAATTAGATCCCTATGGGACCCTTAAGTGGATACGGGAATGGCACGAAAAACATCCTAAAGGGTACGTTGGGCAATTGGGGGCGACTCTTTCATTGATGCAAGCCAAAGCCTTGTGGATGTTCCGGATCTCACCCTTGCCGACTAATGCTTTTTCGAGTATACTGAGGACGTGGGGTTATTGGCCGCTAGATAAAGCCATTGGTAGATCTTTGAAAGCAGCGTTTCGGGACGGAGATCCTGATACAAAAAGGGATGCAGCGCTCCTTGGGCTTTGTTCCGATCATTTAAAGAATGTACAGTTCTCTCGAGAGGGTTCCGAGTGGATGCGATATTTGCGTGAACGTGGAATCCACTTCTCGGAGGCTTGGTGCCCCTGATGGGTAGTCTTAAAAAAATAGCGGCGCTTCTGGCGACAATTGGTGTGATTGTCGCAGCTGTTGTGTTTATCCCAAGTTGTACTTCAATTGATTTCGCAACTTTGAAATACGGTTTACGGCCTGAGGTTAGCCAACCTCAAAAAGAGATTGTTTTAGCATCTCCGACCGAAGAAGTTGAAGCTCCCACAAGAGATCGCTATCTCTGCGAAATGAGGGCGAATCAATACCTTGACCACGCCAAGCGTGATTATTACAACGGCAGTCTCGATGACGCGCTCCGGCGGCTTGATAGAGCCAGAGATTTGGATTGTACCAATTTTGCCGTTTCACGACTAACCGGGCAAATATTCTTCGAGAAAAGCTTATATAGAAAAGCTTTCAATGAGTGGGCGCGGGCTAATCAACTTCCCAATGATGAACAAACGATCGTTCGTGACCTTGATGTTGTCAAGAGGTTGATTAGATATTGCAGGAATGAAATCGATCGGCTGCAAAGGAATGTGTATCACGATCCGAATGATAGAATTTCGCTGGCTCGCCTAAAAGAATTGCAATCGCGGGTTGCCGAATAGTCTCAAATTTCTGTACCAAACCTAAAAATGTTGAAAGATATCGTCAAATCGCCATCAGAGCCTTTAAAGAAGATTGAACAAGCCAAAATGATCTCGCTGAAATGCCAAGGAAAAAGCATTTCTTCTATTGCCCAAGCACTTGATACGAATAGGCCTAAGATTGAGAGGACTATTAACAACTAGGAATCGGTGTTTGAAGATTAGCCCCGTTCCGGAAAAAAGCCTGTCATTGATGATACCAAATACTTTTCCATTATCGTTCGGTCTTCTACTTAGGCCGAGTAATTTTCTTTTCCGGAGCAAGTAGTCATACAAAACCCTGGTTTTCCTTGAGAAAACCAGGGTCCGCCTTATGTGTTGCTATTGATACATCGTTCTTGACCAAGTCACCTGATTTCAGATGGCTGGACAAGGAGGTTTCTCATTTATGAAGTTGCTCGAATTTTTCTTTTTCTTTGAGGAGTTTCTTCGCCGCTTCTAAAAGGCGATCTCGACACTTAAAACTCCCCGTACTACCCGCAAGGCGCTTTGCTTCATCGTAGTTTCTCACGAACCTGAGACCCCACTCGCACACATCAGCTCGTGCCTGAAAAGTAGCAGTGGCCTTGGCAACCATAATGACTTCATCGACGTTCTTGCACCTAGTGACGCCACGGCGACAAATTTTATCTCGCATGGCAAAGGTAGCGGCAGCATGCGAAAGTCTCACCACATCTCCCGCATTTCGAGCTTTATCAAGTCCAGCCAAAGCAAGGTTGTCCCGCTCACTAAATGTGCCAGCTTCATGCGCCCATTTTATAATATCATCTAGGCTACCGGTCAGACCCACTGCAGACAACGAAACCAAGGTGAGAAACAGAATAACCGGAACCAATTTTTTGGATATCATAATTCCTTTCTCCTTAACGCATTTATGAACTTAAAGCCACTCCATGATCATTATCATAATGGAAAAATGCCAGCTCGTCAAATCTGAACTCAGGGCCAGGGGAAACGAGAACTTTAAATTCCAAAGACAACTTTTAGGAGACATTCCGTATTCCAAGCGGCAATGAGGCGTTTCCGACGAAGACTATCTTTTAAAGAAGTCTTTCACGTCTTGATACAAGCATTGACCAGATGAAAGGGAGCTCTGGTGGAAGCTCGATCAAGGGTACGGCGGAGGGTTTTTCCATCAATGGCGATAAACTTCCCCTTGGTTTCCAATTGGATTCCCTCGATCCATTGAAGAAAGGCTTTGCCAAATGGTTTCATATCCATGCGGAGGAAGACGTCACGAAAATATCGTGTGAAGGGATTCCATGTGGAAGAGCCAAAAGAGACTTCTCTTCAAATACAGCATCTGGAGCGAAAAATACAGCGTGAAAATTAACAACCGAAAAAAGTTCCTGTTTGCCCTGACTGTCATGATTTTTGTTGACATTCATTCTTTAGAAATGTCAGAATTCACTTTGTAATTTTTTTCCGAATCAGGTTTCTAAGGGGAGGCTTCTGTGGGTGCCATTGTCGTAGAAATTTGGGATGCCACCGGTAATAAAAAGGTCAGTGCCGAGCTTCCTGATGATGAACCGATAAATAAAATTTTGGTAATACTGGTCGATAAGATGAATTTACCGCGATATAGCCCTGATGGTCAATTGATGAGCTATAAATTCCATCACAAAGGTTCTGGACGTCAACTGCTGGATGATGAGACCCTTTATTCCGCCGGAGTCCGGAGCGGCGATATTCTTAGAGTTCAGCCGGAAATAACAGCCGGATAATCCCAATCTGGACAATATCTTGGATAAGGAAATAATCAATCTTACCCCCTACACCGCTGACCATCGATTCTCTCGTTTTGAATTGATTCAGTGGTGGGATCAACTACGCCTTAAGCGAGCCAAAATTCTTGTAGTCGGTGCCGGCGCCTTGGGAAATGAAATCCTGAAAAACCTTGCCTTGGTCGGAATAGGAAATGTAATCATCGTCGACATGGATCGAATCGAGCTGTCAAATTTGTCGCGATCGGTATTTTTTCGTGAATCCGATTGTGGAAGATACAAAGCTGAGGTGGTCGCCGAACGCGCCAGGGAATTGTTTCCCCAAATGTGGATTCTTCCGATTTGTGTAAATGCGGTAACCGATCTTGGTTTGGGCCTTTTCTATTGGGCTGATTTGGTGATCGGAGCTCTTGACAACCGCGAGGCGCGGCTCTCCATAAACCGCAACAGCTTTCGTGCCGGAAAACCCTGGATTGATGGAGCGATTGAAGTTGTAAATGGAATCGCGCGAGTGTTCGTTCCCCCCGAAGGAGCATGTTACGAATGCACAATGAGTGAGATTGACTGGAAAATGCTGCATGCCCGTCGCTCATGCACGCTGCTGCGACGCGAAGAGATACTTTCCGGGAAGACACCTACCACTCCGACTATTTCCAGCATAATTGCCGGAATTCAATGCCAGGAAGCTTTGAAAATCTTGCATGGTCTCGAAAACTTAGGGGGAAGGGGCTACATTTTTGAGGGTTTGGGTTATAACTGCTACGTTGTTGAATTTAAAAGGAAAGAGGATTGCTATAGTCATGAAAGTTTTAATCCGCTGACCGTGCTGTCGAACGGCGGCTCCGATTTAACCTTGGAAAAAGCCGTTTCAATAATTCGAAAAGATCTTGGTTCCGAAGGCGTTTTGGAATTGAAAGAAGATCTTGTTGTGGGTTTTACTTGTACTGCCTGCGGAACCACCGAAGCAGCGCATTTCTCATTGGGAAAGGTTCACGAATTGGATTCGGTCTGTCCCTCATGCAAGCAATATCGTATTCCCGAGCTTGCGCATAGTTTTGACGGAACGGAATCATATCGAAACAAGACTTTGAAAGAAATGGGCGTTCCTCCCTTCGATGTCTTTGTCGGTCGCATGGGCGACAACTGCCGATATTATCTGCTCGATGGAGATAGAAAAGAAGTATTGGGGGCATTAGCGGAGGAACTTTTGGTTGAGTAAAAAGAATAGTAATTCAAAGAAAACGGAGTCTTCTGAATCATCGAATAAGCCGCCCGATACCGTCGGGCTCGATTTTTCGAGCGCGATTTCTTCGGACGGAGTCTTGGATAAACCGTTTCCATTCAATGATAAAATCGAATATCGTCTTCACATAGCCAAGAGTGCTTTTGACGGCATAATATCGCACGCCGTAGAAAACACGAAGGTCGAATTATGCGGCGTGCTGGTGGGGTACATCGGGAAGGATAATTTGGGCCCTTATCTCATCGTCGATAATTACATTCGCGGAGAAGGCGCCGACAACAAAGGCGCGCAAGTAACCTTTACGCATTCAACATGGGATTTCATCCATACTGAAATGGAAAAAAAATATTCCGGCAAAAAGATTGTTGGCTGGTATCACACTCACCCGGGATTTGGAATCTTCCTTTCGTCAATGGATAAATTCATTCATGAATATTTTTTCAATCAAGCTTTTCAAATTGCCATGGTTCATGACCCGCTTTCTCATAAGGAAGGCGTATTTGCTTGGGTCGATGGGAAAATTACGGCGCTTTCGCGAGCGTGGATTGGTGATTCGGGCAAGATATTGACCCAAGGAAGCGTCGCCGATCCGTCATTGATTCCTGATTTGGAGATCATTCCCCCTGGAAAAGCGGGAAAAAAAACGGAGTATGCGTCAACCACGGACCGCGTAAATACTTCCTCTGAAAGTAAACCCAACGGATGGTATGCATCTTCGGGTAAGGTTTCGGAAAATGATGACAATTTATTGCCATCAGGAGGGCCTTGGCCATCGATCTTGCTCATTTTTGCGTTTTTATTGGGCATGTCCGCAGCCGGTTTCTTTTTCAAAGTCCATATTCAAGCATCTTTTCGTGAAGTTGCACAGGCTGAAATCAGGGAAGCGCTTAGCCTTATGGCGACGACGACTTGCACCAAAGCCGATACCGCCGGGATCAATAAAATCCTCTTGAAAGTTGAATCGCTGATCGGCCTCAACGGAACCGACTCCGTAGTTTTAAGCGCCGAGAACGCGTTCCAAATACGTCAAGAAATTGCGGATGGGCGAAAAGTCTTGGATGCTATCGCATCAGAATCAGATATTAGAGTCGCAAAAATCCGGGAATTTCTATCGGTTCGTGTAACAGAGCCTTTAACGATTCAAGAAAGAATTCTGAACCTTCAAGAATCGCTTAAGAAAGTCAGAATAATAGTGGGTAAAAGCATATTGGACAACATTAAGCGCATCCAAAAGGCGCAAGAAGTCGAGGGTAATGACCCGCGTTTTCAAAAAATGGCCAAAGAAGTGATGGATCAAGCCCTTGAGATTTGCCCGGAATTGGAAACACAGTGCAGAATTGAATATCCTCAGTATTTTCAAACTTTCCCCGGAGTTGCTTCTCAATGAGCGAAGAAAAAATCGTTATTACCAAGCGGGAGCTTTCCGACCCGCGAGTAGAAGAAATCCTGATCGTTGAGAAAGCCGCCAAAAGGCCGATCTCGGCGAGTGATCGGGCTCCCGTCGACATGGGTCTCTTGTATAACCCTATATTCTACACAGCCATAGCCGGGCTTATAGGCTCCTTAATCGCTTGGGGATTATTGGAGCCGATGATCCATGCATCGCACGGCGGGGATGAAGGTCATCTCGGCCTGCTTTTGCTTTTTCCGCTCTCTTCAGCCTTTATAGGCTTTTCAGTCGGCATAATCGAGGGCATCATGTCCAGAAATTTTACGAAAGCAATTAGAAGCGGCATCATCGGCTTTGGCGTAGGGCTTGCTTGGGGTACAATCGGCATAATCGTTGCGGGGATAGTCTTTCAAACTCTTTTATCGGTAGGGGCCAGTCTTTTCCCGCCTCAAAAAGGAAGCGACGGGAAGATTATTTTGGGTGGCGGCTTATTGTTCATGCTGATGGTGGCGCGCTCCGTGGCCTGGACGATCGTTGGCGGCGGCATGGGGCTTGGGCAAGGCGTTGCTTTGGCCTCTAAAAAATTAATTCTGAACGGAATTGTCGGAGGCTTACTGGGCGGTTTTATTGGAGGCATGTTGTTTGATCCGATCGGAATGATCGTTGATAAAATTTCTTCAGGCGAATCGGGCGCGATAAGTCGATTGGTTGGTTTATGCGCCATCGGAATTTTGGTCGGAACATTCCTTGGTATTGTTGAAAGTCTCAGTAAACAAGCTTGGTTTGTCATGAAATCAGGACCGTTGCGCGGCAAGCAATTCATTGTCTATACCAACCCCATGATCATAGGGAGTTCACCCAAATGCGACATATATCTTTTCAAAGACCCGGCGGTCGAACCACAGCATGCCGAAGTCTGGCAAATGGGAAGCAAGTTTGAAATCCGTGACTTGAGAAGTTCTCAGGGAATATTTGTCAACGGAACCAGGGTTCCGACCAAAATATTGGAGAAAAGTGATATTGTCGTCATCGGCGAGAGCATACTCGAATTCGATCAAAAAGTGGTAGGATAGTAGGTAAGGCCTTGTCAGCAAATAAGTGTAACGAATTTCTGGGATTTCCGGCCATAAGACCCTGTAAGAAAACAACCAGATGATCCGGTTATTTTCTTACAGACTCTAATTTGCTGACGGTCGTTTCGATGATTATTTTAGTTGTTATTCAGCAGATTAAGGAAAGTTAAACATGTCCGGCACGATTACTTGTCAACACTGCAAAGGATATATAGAAATTCCAGATGGGCAGGCCTCGCCTTTCATCAAATGCCCTTCCTGCCAGAAAATGAACAATGTACCGGTTTCATACCGAAGTTCCAAAAGTTCATCGCCACGTCCTCAGTCTTCAAGCGCTCTACGCCCACCTTCGAGTGTTGCTTCCCCAAGCGGCGGTTTTCCGAATTTACCGTCGAGTTCGTCGCCGCCGCCTGATTATTCCGCTTCACCTTCTTCTCGGGTTGCTGTGCAACAGCCTTCGTTGGGTACAAATGAACCCGGAGATGAACTTCCCGAATTGATGAAAGCGAATAAACGTCTTGCCGGTAAAGCTTGCACGATTTGTCAAGCCCCCATTCAAATGGGAGATCCGGTTCATAATTGCATGCAATGTCGACAGCCCAGCCATCAGCAGTGTTGGAACCGAAGTAACGGATGCGGAGCGCCGGCATGCAATTCCGTGGAGAGGACGCCAGACCACGTCGCTTCAAGGACTTCCAAAGGAATGACACTAACTCCGGATATACCGGATGACGGGCAAGGAGCCGAGCAGGCTAATTTGGTTCCCTGCCGTTGGTGCAAGGAACCCATAATGCGGGGCGCCCGCAAATGCAAGCATTGTAATGAGTTCCAAAAAGACGAAGATCGGGAAATGGCTCTTAAGCAAAGTCACCCCGGCGGTCAGGAAGGTTCAGGTATTTCAACGGTCGATTGGGTCTTGATCGTAATTTGCCCCGGGATAACTTGTTTAGGCGGTATAATCCGAATGTTGTTGGGTTATCCCGATGCGGGTAAAGTGGTTGCGTATTCCTTGATATCAATAGGCATCCAAGCTGCGATAAGAGCCGCCGGCGGAGGACATTGAGGATAATTTTCCATGACAACATTTCCACCGGTTAAATCGCAAACAAAAGCGCCCGTTTCCGTTCAACCGTCACAGGCGGGTATGAACGAGGCGGGTAAAACTTGCGCCATCTGCGCAACCCCGGTTTCGCAGGGAGAGCAAATCGTGGTTTGTCCCTTTTGCATGCTTCCCTACCATCATGAATGTTGGAAGGAAGTCGGCGGATGTGGAACATACGGCTGTAAAGCAGCCCCGGATGCCCCCAAGACGAAAACCATTCCTACCGACGAGTATCAACCCGGGTGGGTTGCCGAAAAAACCTGCCCTTCTTGTCGAAAGAACATAAACGCCAGCGCGCTTAAATGCAAGTTCTGCGGTGCCATCTTTTCCACCGAAAAACCTCTGACGCCCGAACAATATCGGAATCGGGAATATGAGGGAGAAGAACTGCTGATCATACGCAACAAGGTTATCGGCAATTTCATTTTTTCCGCCATCGGTTGCCTCTTTTTCATTTCAATTATTACGAATATTCTTCATCTGACGAATCGAGAGGGATTGCTTTTTCAAATCAAACGTTTGCCGCCAAGTCTTAAAGTGTTGTTTTATGCCAGTTGCGGCATATCGGTTTTTTGGGGAATTATAGTGATTTTTTTTCTTGTTTTCGGAATTTAACTTTTTTAATTGGTTTCCCGTCGATGAATGGATTAGAATAGAATCAAAGATCATTTAATAGTTGGGTGATAATGACAAACGAAGGGCAAACGTGCGTTGCCGAGTCGGTTCATGCGGGAAACAGCTGTATAAATTGCGGGCGGGAAATCCGATCCGGTGACGAAATCGTCATTTGCGGCAAGTGTGCGACCATCAGCCATGCTCGATGCTGGAATGATAAAGGTTGTCTTTCGTTTTATTGTTCCAACAAAACACGGAATGAGGACAACCTAATCCCGGATTTCGTAATATCGAAAAGCCAGGTTGCATCAATCGTGGCACCGCCGAAAGGAAGAGTATTTACATCGGAATCCATTGCAAAGGAAATTGAGAGCAAAGATTCAGGTACGAATATATTCGGCATCGTCTGCCTGCTTTTTGGAATTCTTTCTTTTGGGATGGGGTTGAAATTCGTTTCAAATACGGGAAATCTGGATGCTGAAAATGTTCTTTTCTTCTTCGCGACTATTCTGAGCGGCTTCATAACGGTGATTTTAAGCATAACAGCTTTGGCCGTTGGAAAAAAAAGGGAAGGTTTCATTAGGAATTTGCCCACGCTGATAGGTTTGGTATGCGGCGCTTTCTCAATGGGCATGGGTCTTCTCGGCATCGGCATGAAACAGGAAGAAGAGAAAATCATGATTCCGAGATTCGAGTCCACGCAGATAAAAAAATTTATTGAAAAAGCCGCGCCGAATATTCAAAGACCTCTCATGGCGAATGTGCTGGTTACCGCAGGCAGTTTCATGAGAGAGGGTGCGGGGTCCGGTGTTGTTCTACAAACCCGAGATGGTTTCGCGTACATCGTTTCCAATCTGCATGTCGTGACTTTGGGTAAAATGGCGAAAGACATTTCCCAAATTCAAAAAAACTCGAAAGTTCTAGTCACTTTTTTCACCGGAGAAGAGCGCAACGCGGAACCTATTTGGCTCGGCGCCGACGGCCTGGATATAGTAGTCCTCAAGGCGGCTATGCCTAAAAATCTTTCTATTTCCGCGAAAGTTCAAAAGGGGCGATTTCCCTCAATCGGTGAACGCGTATTCGCCATCGGTAATCCGATGGGTTTAAACTGGAGTTTTACCGAGGGAGTCATCTCGGCGATCAGACCGCAACTGTTCGGCACCAACGAACTTCCTTTGTTACAGATGCAAACACCGTTGAACCATGGAAATTCGGGCGGCGGTTTGTACGATCAAGAGGGGTATTTGATCGGTATCAATACCTGGATTTATTCCAAAACCGTCAGTGAAGGCCTGAATTTTTCCATTGCGATGGATGGAATATTAAACGTCTTGGATCCAAGCATAATGAAACTCTTGGATTTTTCCAAGGGAATGAGCGATGGGAGTAAAGAAAATGAGCGTAAGGCTGAAGCGCCTACAGGCGGATCAAAATAAGATAGTACAAACTTTCAATCCCGACGGTAGAATTCGCATCAAACAAACCTTCGGAAATCCACCCGAAAAATATCAGGTCGAGTATTTGATCACAAGTTTTGTCATGTTACCCAACGGTTCCATTCAAACAAAGAATTCTCACTTGGTGGAAGTATTTTTAACAAGGGCTTATCCGCGGCAGGCTCCGCAATGTCGAATGCTTACGCCGGTTTTTCATCCCAATATTGCTCCTCACGCCATTTGTATCGGAGATCATTGGGCTGCGGGAGAATCTTTGCCTCATTTGTTAATAAGAATAGGTGAAATGTTGGCTTTTCAGAGTTATAACTTGAAAAGCCCGTTGAACGGAGAAGCAGCCAAATGGGTTGCTTCGAATCGCTCCAAATTGCCGATCGACAAATATGATTTTACGACCTACGGAGAAGCCGGCGAAAAAGTTCTTTCCACGAGTCAAATCGAGGCGATCTCGGGTAGCGAAATCATTTCCTGCTCGAATTGCGGTTCGCAGGTGCCGCAAGATAAATCGGTGATTTGCGCCTCAAAACATGTCGTTTGTCAAAATTGCGTGGTGATTTGCGCCGTATGCAATCTTCAGTTATGCCTTCATTGTCTCGTCAGCCGATGCTCAAAATGCCGCCAGATCGTATGTGTAAAGTGCCACTTCAAGTGTTCCGGATGCAAGGTTGATTTGTGTTCTCAACATGTTCATAAATGTCATGTTTGCGATAATCCTTGTTGCGAAGATTGTTCGATCGTTTGCAGTATTTGCGGGAAAACCGCATGTTTGGATCATATGAAGCAAAATCCGGATCAAGCTTCGTATACTTGCTCCAAATGCTCGTAGAGAGTGCGACGAAAAGATCATAATGAACGCATTTTAGCGACCGATGTCGGATGCTCCCTTTTCAAATGAATCGGCGGGAAAGGCTACGCCGGTTGGTAATATTGAAGAATTTGCTTCAACGACAACGCATGGCGATTTTCGCCTGATTGATGCTGAAACAAGGGTATATCTGTCGTATCACCGTTATTATCTTTTGCTTTCACTGATAGCGGTCGTTTTTTCTTTTTTGCTTACTCCGGCTCCGCCTCAAGGGGAATCGGTTAAGCTTGGGAGGATCGTGTTGCCTCCTTCCTGCCCCAGTCAGATACTATTTAAGGCTCGTTGCCCGGGATGCGGATTAACTCGCTCATTTGTTGCTTTAGCTCACGGGCAATGGATTGAAGCAATCGATTTTCATCGCCTTGGTCCCCTCTTCTTTTTCATCTGTGTTTTGCAGATTCCTTACAGAATATGGCGCTTGCGGATCGGTCTGCAAAAATTGTCGTTTTGGCAGGAAAACCTGTTTTTATTGACCGCAAGATTCTTATTGATCGCCCTTATAGTAAACTGGTTCGTCCTTCTGAAGTATTTTTCCTGGTTGACACTCTAATCATCTGTTTCTACAATAGGTGTAGCAAGTATTTATTTCGATGATTGAAAGAAAATGAGATATTTAATGCTGAAGGAATTGAGAATCACTTGAGAAAAAGCGGTTTTATTCTGCCGGTCGTATTAGTGATGGTGACCGTTTTGATCACCCTAGGTTTCTGGTATCTATTTTCCACGGTACAATCCAAGAACACATTTCAGGTTTTTTACAGGGATGAGCTGGCAAGGTTGATTGCGCAAAGCGCTGCTTCCGAATGGAGAGCTACGTTTCTGAAGCGGGTTGCAACGGATGCGGCTTTAAAAAAACTCATCTCAAGCCCCAAGAGCAATCCCGGAAATCTTTCGTTTTCAAGCGATGATGTGCGAAAAACCGGCGATTTAGCGGACAGGCTTGTTGGTCGAGGGCGCTGGGAATTTACAGGGGCGATATCGGTTTCTCACCTTGATGATGAGCTGGTTGAAAATGTTCAAGGAACGATAAAGAAGGATGCTTTCGATAAGGAATATCAGGCAACATTAAGAATCGAAATCAAAGTCGGAATCGGTCCTCAAGCAACCCGAAGATTTTCAAGTTTTCTTTTTGAGCACGATCTGAAACATGTTTGCGTGCGAAGCAAGCCGGCAGATAGGATTAACCGGGGTTATACAAGCAGCGCTCTAAATGATTATGTTCTCTACATCCGGGATTGCCTTGGAGAATTCGATCAATTCAGCGGCAAATCACTAAATGACAACTCCCACACATTAACCATCGCGCATTCCGACAATGCAAAAAAAGGAAAAATATTGTTGGGTTGCGGAAAATCGAGTGATTCTCAAAAAGCCGATAAATACGTATTCATTAATATCAATGATAAACTTGAATATATGATGCCCGATTCTCCCCCGGACTTAACCGTTGATTGGGCTACGCTTAAAAGAGCATACATGATGCCGACGGTCGCCGCAAAAATTGAGGCGGCTCTCGATGAACTGAAAAAACTCCCTAACGTAGGCAGCATCAATACTGACAAAATAAAAGGCGTAATCTCCATAGAACATAAGCCCTTAACCGGAAATGATACATGGTTACAGTCTCTGGTAAAGCGCATTAAAGACCTTATCGATCATTTTTTCAGGGATATCACGGGAAAAGAGGCAAATCGCGAGAAAGCCATTCATCTTTTAGGCGCCCAAGATATTGATTATTCAGTCTGCGATCTTATCGAGGGAAACGTCCGACAGAGATTTTGGCAAACATCCACGTTCAAATTGGATTATTCAGGTATTTCAAACGATCCTCAAGTGCTGCAAATCGTAAAAGATCAATTTACGGATCTGATAAACGTCGACATCAAATACTTTCCTTCTGAAAATGAAATATGGCGCGGCTTTGGACCTGAACCTATCGAAAAAAAAGAACTGTACAAAGTAGTCAAATATCTTCAAGGAAGGGAAAAAAACATCCTGCAGTCTCAACCTAATGCTATTTTTCCGTTTAAGAAACAACCCGATTACAACTTGGATAGAAATGCGGAGGGAAAATTCCCCTATCCCCCGTTTATCGGCAGAACCCGACAATTGGAATTTTCCGAATTCATGCCCTTCACCGCCTATTTATTGCGGGCTTATTGTTTCCCCAGTTCCCAGGAATTGTATCAAAGCAATTTTTATGATGCCAAATCGAATGTTCTAAGGTTGAACGGAATTTTTCTTATTGAAGACGAGAAAACCGGTTTGATCTTGAAAAATAATTTGAGGTTCGAGGGCAAGGGAATATTGATTTCTTATGGAAATATCACAATAGAAGGGAAATTCTCCAAAACCACTCCACAGGAAGGTCCTTGCATTCTTTACACGTGGTGTGGAAATATTATTGCCAACGCCCGCGAACAAGGTTTGATAGAAGCTTCCTTAGTTGCACTGAATTGGGATTACAAACAGGACAATCCGAATTCCCCCAAATCATGGGTGGATTTTTCCAAAAGACGGGCTGAGGTCAAGGGAAATCTGGTTGCCGACCGAATAATGCTCGATCAAATGTCGTCGACCCAAGATAATATCATCACATATGATAGCGATTGTTTATCGGGAGAAGAATTATACGCGGTAAATTTGGGAGGAAGATTACGAAGAACGAGTGCTGTTTTCGATGACCAAAGTTCCAAATAGAATCATCCGATATCGATCGGATGGGTTTAGTTTTCTGGAGATTCTTGTTGCCGTTGTTTTCCTGATGGCCGGAATATTTTTTCTATTTTCCGTCTTCAGTTCGTCGAATAAAGGAACACTTGATGCTTACAAGGAAACGATCGCCTATTCGATTGCTCACGAAGGGCTGGAATGGGTTGCCGGCATCGGCTATGAAAACCTCTTGGAGATAAGCAAAATTCCCGGAAATTCACTTGAGAAGCGATTTAACCTCGGCAATTGGCAACTTCTCGATAAAATTAAGCTTGACGATGGTTCCATGATCGATTATCCGGATGATTACAAGCAGTTCGAGAGATTGATCGAGCTCGAACATTTTCCGGCACTCAGGGTGATGCGCGTAAAAGTGACCGTTCAGCCGCATGTCGGCACTATCATACGACGGGGAAGCGTCGTTTTGGAAAGAATTGTCGGTGCCGAATATGATTAAAAAGGGCTTAAGTTTAATCGAAATTATGATTGTAGTCACTATCGGTGTAATAATTCTCCTGCCCACCATAAATTTCATGGTTTCAACGCAAAAAACTGCTTATAAAGGCTTTGACAAGCTTGAAACCCTAGCCGGTTCGCGTGTGATTATGGAAAAGGTTTGTCGCGATTTGAAAAACCTTTGCACTACCAAGTATTTTGGATTTACACGCATAAATAATCCGCCGAAGGTTACGTATGTATTTCCCTCTTTTCCGGTCGGTAATCTTGGTGGAACAACTTCCACGAAACAAAATCCGGTTAATATCATTACTTATATCTTTGACTCGCAGAAAAAAACTTTAATTAAATCAATTAAAGTACATCCGGCTCTTCAAAGTTTGTTTAAAGACGGAAGCTCTGAAATGCTGGGGAATAACGTTGCCAGTTTTTCCATTTCCCGAAAGGTTATGCTTGGAGCAAGTTACTTCGATATCAATGTAAAGTGTCAATCAAACCATCCGCAGAGAAAAGAATCCGCCACGCACTTAAGGACGGCTGTAAGATCGGAGTTTGAGGTGTTGAAGGAACGGCATCCCGCATGGATTATCAATCGACAATCGCAACTCAGCCTTCCTCAATAAAAAAATGAACCGCTTAGCAAACTGTAGCGTATAATATATGAAAGGAGGTGAAACTGCAGAATGTGATGCAGGTTGAACCGATCATACAAACCTTGATTAGAGCGTATAATTTATTTATGGACTTTATTTATATATTAAAATAATAAGGGGGGTTTAACAATGAGACGGTTAGTAAAGGGAAGCTTTTTTATCGTATTGATGTTGATGGTTTCCATGGTTCTGACTGGTTGTGACACGGGAATAATAGATGACGCCGTCGCTAAAATCAATGATGCCGTCACTCAAATCAGCGATATCATAAAAGGTATTACGGACAACATCGACAGCGCAACGTCGAGCACGAGCAGCAGTACTTCGATCGCGACATCGACAACCACGATAAGTACTACGGCCACCTCGACTTCCGATACAGGTGTCGCCTCTGAAACCGAAACGGAAGCAACTAGTACTATCGAGAATGAACCTGGAACGAATACTGCGGATGCGAAGGCTTGCGCCGAACAAAGAGCAGTTATTAAAGCGGCTGTCGTTCGATACAATAAAGATCATTCAACGATGATGAATACCCTCGATTGTTCTCAGTTGGTTACCACCGGTTATCTGAAAACTTTGCAGAATTGCCCGTCCGGCGGAATGTATACCGGTGAAAATCTTAATGCCGACGGAGCCATCAAATGTTCGATCCACGGTACGGAATACAATGAGGCCGATTCTGAAGCTACGACAACTAAAGAAAGCCCCGGAGACTAAGACCTTGTTAATCCGGCCATAAGAGCTTGGAAGAAAACAACTATATTGTAATGGTTATTTTCTAACAGGCTCTAAGCTTTTTATTATCAAGGTTTCTTGAAAATCCGTTGAAGCCGGAAGGAGATATTTTCCTTCCGGTTTTTCGTAATTGGTTATATTCGATATCGAATAATTCGTTGACTGTTATTTTCCGCCGGACTCTAAGGCCTTGTCAGCAAATAAGTGTAACGAATTTCTGGGATTTCCGGCCATAAGAGCCTGGAAGAAAACAACCAGACGATCCGGTTATTTTCTAACAGGCTCTAAGAAAATCTCAAACTCCTGCCGATGGATGCCCCGATGAACCATCATTTGTTGGGAAAACTACCAGGACTTCCTTATAAGAAAGAGTGCTGCCGCCCTTGTGAAAGGCTTACGGCATGGGCAGAGCGGTCTCTGAAGAGAGATCGCGTATGCTCGTTAACTCGGAATTCTTGGTTGAAAAGGAGCCGGGCATGACAAAACGTTCGTTGATACTCGCTCTCGTCAGCCTCCTGTCTGCCGTCCCTGCTTGGACGCAGGAGTATATTCAGTCGGGTGCGCAATCACAATTGAAAAGCATCGGTTTTAGCGATTCGTTTATTGCAAAAGTTAATCGAAACAGGACCGATCCCTATCATCTTACTCTTGACGGTAATGCCGTGATGGCACAACAGGATTCATTGCCTCCGATTCAAGCTCCGGAAATTTCCTCGGGACCATCTTCTACTCCGACACTAGAACCGATATCAAATCCCGCCGGTGCAACGGGCGGAGATCAGACGAGTGAAACCGGCCAAACAACCACTTCCGGACAACCTACTACACCTGATCAACCGCTCAGCGCAACTGCGACAAATCCCGATCAATCCGCAAGCGCAAAACCGGCTGCCGCCGTCAAAACCAAGAAGAATGGAAAAAATGGAACCGTTAAGAAAAGTTCGAAGTCGGGAAATAGTAAAACAACCAAGAAGAGTACCAAGAAAAAGAAATCAACAGCGCCGGTGGTTCAAAGTATGCCGGATGCCTCCATTCCTGCTTTGCCTTCACCATACGGAGCTGAAACCGAATCGGGACAAGAAATTTACTCACAAGAACCTCTGAAATTGCCGCCTGTCAGCAGCCTTCCGGTTCCTTCCAGGACAACGCTTCCGCCGATTTCACGGGATGAGATGATGCTTGTTCCGCTGGGAGAAGCGGTAACTCGAATTCTTGCCTGCAATTTCATGGGCTTAACCGGGTTACTTCAGACAACTTCAGCCGACGTCAGCAAGGAAGGGTCTTTCAAATGCGGATTTCACTCAAGTTGGTTTGCCCTCGACAGAGTCTATGACAGAGTTTTGGCGAGTGGTGAAAGCGGAGAAATACTGCAAATTCCGTTATTCTTCAATTATGCCGTGACTAATGATCTTGAATTTGCTTTTATGCTTCCCGTCGAAAACTACACAATAAAATCAAGAATTCTTTGGTCGAAAGATTTTCGAGTATCAGGCGTGGGAGACTGCAAACTCTCATTCAAATATCGTGTTTTTGACAATCCGCAGTATCAAATGCGCGGTGCATTCGGCTTGGGTTTTAAATTTCCGACCGGGAGTGATTTGAAGGGGCTTGGTACAGGAAAAACAGATTTCGAGATTTATACCGCCTTCAGTAAAAATTTCGAACGCATCGTTGCCCACTTGAATTTGGGATACGTAATGACCGGAGATCCAAACACGACTTTCTATCCGAACGGATTAGCGGATATTTTTTACTATAATATCGGTTTGGAATATCCCCATAACCATAATGTGACGATTATGACCGAAGTGAACGGGCAAGATTGGGGGGCTGAGGGTTTAAGAATCGATGTTACACCGGGCTTGCGTTATACGCCCACGGATAATTTTGCCTTCGAAGTTGGTGTTCCGATTGCCGTTACGAATGATCAGAGATACGGTTACAATTATCGCCTGGTTTTCGGAGTTACCTCATTTTTCAAATAATCAAGTAAAAATACCCCCCCCCGTCTCATCATGACGGAGGGGGGTATTTTTTGCCGACTTATACTTGTACATACAGAAAACAACTTCAAGTCTTGTTGATAAATACAAGTGAAAATTTTTCCGAGTCGTTAATTTTGTTGACATCAAAATTTCATATGGGGTAGAATGAAAATTCATTTATGGAAAGTTGTATTTTTTGTAAGATAATTAAAGGGGAAATTTCCGCGGAGGTCGTCTATAAAGACGATTCGCTTGTGGTTATTAAAGACATTAATCCCCAAGCTCCGGTACATGTTCTGGTCGTGCCGCGAAAGCATATTCCGTCAATCACCGATGAAGCCGCGACACATGGGGAATTATTAGCTTCTATTTTTAAAACCATTAAGAAGCTTTCCGAGTCGTTAAATCTTGAAAAAGGTTTCAGGATTGTAATAAACAATGGTGAAGAAGGCGGACAGACGGTGTCTCATATTCATTTTCACCTCTTGGGGCGTCGGTTAATGAGCTGGCCCCCCGGATGAGAAATAAGGATTAGCGATGCCCTCTAGGTCTAATACCTCTATGGAGGGGGGTGAAAAGGATGGCGGAAGTTCGAGTACTTAAAGACGAACCTCTCGAGAAAGCATTGAAGCGATTCCAGAAAAAGTGTCAGGAAGCCGGAATCATCAAAGAGATCAAGAGAAGGCGTGCTTACGAAAAACCCAGTGAAAAACAAAAGCGGAAGGCCGCTGAAGCTCGTCGCAAGCAGCGGCGGAGAAAGTAAATTTTGTTTCCTGTAAAAGTTAGAATTCCCGCGAGGCAAATGTTTTGGCTCGCGGGTTTGTTGATTTTTGTTTCTCTGTTTGAAGGACATGCTCTCTTAGCCCAAACGGGCTCTGTCCCCGTATCCGGGGGTACGATCAAAGGGCTGGTGATCGTCATCCCCGTTCATGACAACATCGATTCCGGATTGTCTTTTTTTATCCAGAGGATGATTAGACGGGCCGAAAGAGAAGAAGCTAAGGCCATAATACTGGAAATAAACTCCAATGGCGGATTAGTGACAGCCGCGCAGGAAATGAAAGACGCGCTTTTGCGAGCCAAGGTGATGACGGTAGCTTATGTCAAAGGTCGGGCACTTTCCGCCGCAGCTCTCGTTGCCATCTCCTGTCAAAAGATTTTCATGGAGTCGGGCTCGGAAATGGGTGCGGCCACGCCGTATAAACTGATGGGCGATTCGGTACAAGCCGCCGAAGCCAAATTCGTGTCGGCTTTTCGTGCCGAATTTGAATCGGCCGCCGAAGCTAGAAAACGACCAAAAGCTCTAGCCGGTGCCATGGTCGACAAGGACCATGATACCATTCCCGGAATCGTGAAACGCGGTGAAATTCTTACTCTTACATCTGAGGTTGCCTTAAACAGCGGTTTTTGTGATTTTATCGTCGGTTCGACAGATCAAGCGTTGAGACGCCTTAATATTGAAGCGGCACCGCTTGAAAAAGTCGAACCAAGTTCCGGAGAAGTTTTGGCTAGATGGCTGACCGATCCCAACATTTCAGTAGTTCTTTTTACTTTAGGGTTTTGGTTGATAATTTTGGAATTTTTGGTTTTCGGCTGGGGAATTCTCGGCTGGGTTGGTCTTCTTTGCATAGGTTTGTTTTTTGGCGGCCATTTATTCGCTTATCTAGCAGGCTTGGAAGCCGTTATTCTATTTTTTCTCGGCGCTTTTTTATTGATTCTGGAAGCTTTTGTCATTCCCGGGTTCGGGATAACGGGTGTTGCGGGAATTTTCGCGGTCATGATGAGCATAGTCATTGTTTTCGGAGGGATTTACACGGCGGTCTATGCCGTCAGCAAAATTTTTGCCATCTCGATAGTAATGATCGTGCTTATATATAATCTTGCTCCGAGGTTGAAACTTTTCGATAGATTCGTCTTGAAGCAGCAACTTTCAACCGCCGAAGGTTTTGTTGCTGTTGATGTCAATGCTTACGATGCTCTTCTCAATCTCGAAGGAATCACTCTATCGCCGTGTCGGCCATCGGGTTATGTCCGCATCGGCAAAGAAAAATATGAAGTTGTCTCCGAAGGAGAATTCATCGAGCGAAATCAAAGAATAATCGTAACCGCCGTTGAAGGAACAAAAATCGTTGTTAGAACATTGAACGGATGAAGGATGCTTTGTTGAATCGGAGAACTCCATTTGAAAAATAGATTATCTCGAATGAAGATCGTATTTGTCGTTGTTATACTGATATCGTTGCTTGACGTAAATATCGGAGGCTTTCTTCCGCTTTGGGCGCAAGAGAATTCCGACGGTGATCTTATTCCGAAGAAAGCTTCGGATAAACAAGCGGTGTCTTCGCCGATCTCGCCTACCGCGAATGATTCCAAGTCTCCAACGGAACCTTCGGAATCATCTTTGGGTTTGATTGTTTTGGTTATGCTTGTCGGCGGATTGATTTTGCTTTTTATCGAAGTTGCTCTCATTCCAGGGTTCGGAATAACAGGCGTGACCGGTATTTTGGTAATTTTAGCGGGTTTGGGCATAGCATTTTGGAAACTTGATTTCAAACTTGCCGTTATTTATACGATCGTGTCTCTTGTGGGGTTAGTTCTTTTGGTTCTCTGGGCCATTTATATATTTCCTCATACCAAGCTTGGAAAGCAATTCGTTTTGCAGACGACCATATCCGTTGAAGACGGTTTTACCGCCACCAGGGATTTTACAAAATATGTAGGCATGGAAGGTGTTGCTACGAGCGATTTGCGACCCTCGGGCATTGTCAGGATCGATGACGAAAGGCTTGACGTCATGTCCGAAGGAGAGTTCGTTCCCCGTGGTACGAAGATCAAGGTGAGTCGTGTCAAGAACGGAAGTTTGGTTGTCGTTCCTTTTGAGCAATCGAAAACATGATTATTCATCTTTCTTGACTTTAAGCTGAATTTGTCTGAATATAAGTTGGATTGTTGAGATTTCTTTTATTTAAGTGCCAAGGAGGATCCAAGTGGAACCCGTATTTGTCGTATTAATCATTATTGCCGGTTTAATCGGCCTTTTCGTCATCACGTATTTTATTCCGGTCGGATTATGGATAAGCGCCCTGGCTTCGGGTGTACCAGTTGGAATCATAGACCTTATCGGGATGAGATTGCGGGGAGTTGTTCCCCACGCGATAATCAATCCCGCCATCATGGCCAGCAAGGGAGGGTTGGAAGTATCCTTGCAAGGTCTCGAATCGCACTATCTGGCGGGCGGCAACGTCAGCCGGGTGGTTTCGGCCCTTATCACCGCCCAGCGCGCGGGGATTCCCCTGAATTTCAAACAGGCTACCGCCATCGACCTTGCAGGTCGCGATGTTTTGGAAGCTGTCCGATTATGTGTTAAACCTAAAGTCATCAGTACTCCCGAAGTGTCGGCCATGGCGAAGAACGGCATCCAAGTGAAGGTTATCGCCAGAATTACCATCAAGGCTGATATTACCAAGTTGATCGGCGGTGCGATGGAGGAAACGATTTTGGCCCGCGTCGGAGAAGGAATTGTTACCACCATAGGATCGGCCAACACGCACAAGGAAATCTTGGAAAACCCCGATCGAATTTCTAAAGTCATACAAGAGAAGGGGCTCGACGCCAAAACAGCTTTTGAAATTTTGTCGGTCGATATTGCCGATGTCGATATCGGAAACAATATCGGCGCGAAACTGCAAATTGATCAAGCCGAAGCCGATATGAAAATCGCTCAGGCGAAAGCATCCGAACGTCGTGCCATGGCTGAAGCGAAAGAGCAAGAGATGAAGGCGCTCGAACAGGAAATGCGAGCCAAGCTGGTTGAAGCCGAGGCTCAAATTCCGCAAGCTATTTCAACTTCTCTAAATAGCGGAAACATGGGCATCCTAGATTATTATACTTTGAAAAATATCGGTTCCGACACTGAAATGCGAAAATCATTTTCTCAGATGGTTGATGTTCCGGGAATTGCGCCAAAAGGCTGATAAGTGGAAGACCTGATTAAAGTAATTATAGCCGTAGTTTTTATCGTGGCTTCGATTTATTCAGAGCTACGTAAGAACAAAGATACCACGCAAGCTGGTAACGATACGCCCGATCTTGGGACACTCAATGATTTTTTCAAAAAGAAGGTTCCTAAAGATCCCCAAACTTCTGCTTCCGATGATTTTTCAACTCGCCCTTCGCCTCTTTCTCGGCTTGAGACTTGGGGCCAAGACTCGGCTCAAATGGGCGAGATCCGGCCAACCTTTGAGTCTTTTCCGCCGATACCGGTCGATTCCGGCACGCTAAGAAAGGCGAAGAAAAAAAAGAGTAAACCTGTTTCCAGGTCGATGCAGCCGCAACATGCTTCATGCTTGGATGAAGGGCCGACTTTAACGGGAAAAGTCGACTACGATAGAACCTCCTCTCTTGAGGCGCCGATAGCCAAACGCGAATCCTTGTCAGGAAAAGTCGATTATGAACGTGATGTGGTCGCCATAAAACGGACATCATCGGGACAACATCAAATGGTCAGGCGAACCAGAAAAAAATGGACTCACAAGCAATTGATTGACGCCATCATGCTTTCTGAGCTTCTCACTCGATACGATTTAAATCGTATCTATAGTCGAATTCCGAATTTTCGTGCCCCGGATTGAGTGAAGCTTGCATGAGGCACTATTGGGATAATACTTTTACACTTTACATTTAAAAACCTATTTACATGATTGGCGACCATAATTATCGGTTTATGCGGTTGTTCGGCCGTTTTTTACTTTCATTTTTCGACATAGCCGTCACCGGCTACGGCCAAGACCGGCTGAACGGCATTGAAGTACCGACGCTCATAGTTTCCAATTTCAACAGTTCCATCGATCCGTTGTTGATGACGTTGTTTTTCAACAATCCGATCAAATGCATTGTTGAAGACTGCGTTTTTTCAAACTCGGTTTTAAGACGAATCAGCCTCAAAGTCGGCAATATCCATATCTTTCAAAATTCACCGAATCAATGGGGCGTTCACCAAGCTTGCACACAGCTTACAACGGGGAATAATCTTTTGGCGTTGTGCCCGATTGAAGATCCGGAAGTGCCTCGAAACACATTTTCGCTTCCGGCTTATTTGATTCACCAGACCGGATGTAATTTCCTTCCCGTAGCATTGGATGGTTCTGCAAAAGTGCTGCCCTCGGGAAGCATCATTCCTAAGGTTCATCCCGTTCGAATCCTTGTTGGTAAAGTTGAAACGATGCCAAAAATGACGGACTTGGATGGAAATACAACCGAAAACGGCCTTTTACGGAAATATCTTATCGGGCGTATAAGAGCACTTCAGGTTGTTCTTGAAAACACACCGTATGATACGGAACCGATTTTAGAACCGGCTATACTACCCCTCGCTCCTCAACCGATAGATCCTGAAATCATTGTAACAGAGAAGTAATTATTCTTGTTTCTTCTTAACCCGGCTTCATCGAGAGACGGCAGGAGCCGCCTAATCTTTCCAACCCAGCAATAGAAAGGCTTCATCAATGCGGTCAACCGTAGTTCCGACCATATTCGAGTCGAGTGCGGCCGCTTTATTGATATAGGTCTTAGCATTTACAGGATCTCCGGCCAATGCGTACGCGATGGCAGTGAGCGCGTGGACTTTAGCGGAACTCAAACTCAGCCCGGAGTGAACTTGGCTGAACTTCTCGGGAGGCATGTTTCCCATTAATTCCGCGGCGCGGGTGTAGTCCGTAGTGGTTTGGTGTCTGAAGATCAAGCCGCCCGCGAGTCCGACCTTGGCTTCGTTGTTGGAAGCAGCCGCAACTTCAAAATATGGAATCGATTCCAAAATTTTTCCATTTTTTGCAAGCGACCAGCCCATGCCGTTGTAGGCTTCGATCCGCTGTGCGTCCGTCGTGGGTAAGGCTATGGCTTGCGCGAAAGCAGATTGAGCAGTCAAGTAATTCCCGATCGCTATGGCCGCCCAACCGTCATTGATCAGCTGATTCGCCACGATCGTGTCGCTTGTTCCGCCACCGCCTCCGCTTCCGCCGCAATTTTGAATCATGGGAAAACATACGAGCGCAAGTATTAGAATATACAGTTTATTTTTTTGCATGACTTTCTCCTACTCCCGGTTTAGCGAAGAACCGCAATCTTTCGCTTTTCCTTGATCTCACCACTTTCGCAATAAGCTTCGACTTCGGCATAATAGACTCCATTGGCGACCGCACGGCCGTCGGAATTGAGCAGATTCCAAGTTGCCTCGTAAATCCCGTTACCCTTGTGAGGGAGGCGCGCCCAAAATACTTCGTCGCCGGAAGAATCGCGGATTGTGACCTGCACTTGTAGTTTGGTGGCTGATAGTCCGGTGAAAGCACCCCGGATTGAGGTGAAAGCACGGGCAGGATTGGGATAGTTGATTATCTGCGCCAGCGAAAAATTACCGATGACTTGCGCGGAAACTTTGCTTGATATTGAATTTCCCAGGTAGTCTGAAACCTGAACGTCGAATTCGTATTTGCCGTCGAGAAGGGATGATGTTTTCACGATGATTTTCGAGGACGTAACATCGTATCTGAAAGGAAGCTTTTCCGATTTGTAGGAAACAATGATCGAATCAGGATCGATGCCCGATCCTTTTTCATCGAGACCAACAGCGACATAGTCGTTTCCAGCCGGCTCGCATTCTGTGTTGATGACCGGAGGAGTCGTATCGACTCCGACAAAAATGCTGCCGCCGCTCTGGACTGTTCCTTCGCATGTTCCGTTACAGATTTTGACTTTTCCCAGCCATTTGGGTTTGTCGTTCACGATTGCGAACAAACCGGCTTTTTCCGTGTTGAAAACCAAAGGCGCCTGCGAGGGGATTTTAACGGTTACAGGAAGATCTGTTTGGGAAACGGGAAGGCAGAGATCGAGAACCGGCGTGACTTTCAACAAATTCTCGAACGAAGCTTGATTGGAAGAAGCCGACAGAATCACGTATCCCCCCGATTTCATGGCGCTCTTGGGAACGCTCAGACTGCCAAATGCTGCTGTAAGTGAGCCTTCGCTTTTTGGGGGATAATATACGGCTGAGAACTTAAGAATATTTGATAGAATCGTGCCGTTGGTGTTCGTGCCGAAAGCTTCTATCGATCCTTCTCCGGACGACTTCAGCACGTAATTGGTTATGTAAGTGTTGTCGGTTACTGCGGTCATTGTCAGATAGCCTTGCTCGCCGTTGTAAGTCATCTGCACTCGCGGTGTTGCGGCGAATTTGTCGTTCACTTTGGTAATGATGTGCAGATTATTTTCGTAAATCGGATTTGGAAAAAGGGCTACTTTCAAATCAGCGAAAGTGGCGGAGTAAACGTAATTCATTTTTTCATAATTCGCCGTCGCCGTGATCATGGGAACAAGAACCAGGTTTTCATAGGTATTTCCGGCTCCGTAATTTTGAATGATCAAATTTCCCGATTGTTTCTCATTCAAATAAATATATTCAATCGACGGATCGACCTGAGGACCTCGCTTAATAACCGCAGCCTTGAATTGCGTTCGATCGTCGCCGTCGAATCCCAGATTCAAATTTCCCGTGTTTCCAGTGATTTCAATATAATCGGCGGCCCATGGACTGACGGAAGAAGATCTTTGCGCGCCGGTCGTGGATAAGATAACATGTTCGGAATATTTAACCGGAAGACTCTGATTTACGCCCAGATTGTTTGTCGTATCATAATCGTTGTCCACCGCATAGCCCCACTTGCCGTCGTTGAGAGAGCTTTGATCAAGCTTTCTCTCTTTGTCGACGAAATTGGCGATGGCCCAATCGGCAAAGACCGATTCCATTGTTACGCTAAATCCCTTCAAGGCATTGTTGATTCCGGTAATTCCTTGCGCTTTATCCCTGACAAGATTTTTCATGAAGGTCGAGGCATTGGATCCGCCGTAATGTTCCATTATATAAAACATAAACAGATAACTGGCGCCGTAATTAGCAAACGGATCATTGCCCAGCCAAATATCGGTTCTGGGTTCAACGAGAATGGTATCGGGTTTTTTTATGAACTCATCGAGATTCGAAGTATGGCTTTTGTCGTAAAGATAGGAAGCATATTGAGTGCATCCTTCCTCCACCCACCGTTCTTCCTCCTGCAAAACACCGTCTACGACTTCAGTTCCTTCATTATAGAAGATCATGTGAGTGAATTCATGAGCGGTAGTTCGATAACCTTGTTGTGAACTCATAAGAAAGGTGGGAAACAAATCGATGTAAAGAAGCTCTTTCTCATTGCTGTAGGAAACCTGAGTTCGTGGGTATTCATTAGCGGCCCAGAAATAACCGCGAAATGATCCGGCACCGTCACGAATGTCGTCAAGCAGAATGAAGATCTTGGCATCTGAATCTACATCGGGTTCGGTTCCGAAGTATTCGCGCATTTTCGGGTAAATTATGCCGTCGAATTCGTCGGCGAATTCTTTCAATTTAAGTCTGGCCAGGTTTTTATCCGCACCAAGCACGAATCTGGGTTCCAAAGTTTTGGCGCCGGTTGCGGCGGCGTAATAATAGACATCTCCCCCCCATCCGGTTGTATCGGGCCATGTCATTCCCCATTCCGATTTGGCTGCGGGCGTTGCATCCTCCGTGCTGGAAATTCCTCTCGCCAGCGTCGGAAAAAACATCGCCGGGACGAAAATGTAGCAGTGACTGCCTATGTATCTCAAAACCGCTTTCGGGTAATGGCCGTTTTGGTCCAAGTCGTAAAACTCTCCGGCCCAGTCGACGCTGAAACTGACACGACCATCATCGTTGTCCGTGCTGCCTCCGGTTCCGGGCCATTCACCCCCGTCGTGCAGCAGAGTCGATAGTCCTAAACCGTTGACGGTATAAAATGGGACTTCCGCTTGGTCAACATCTGCGGCAGTGTAATTTCGCCCTCCGACGATCATTGAAATATTGCCCTTGATGCCTTGAAAATTCTTTGATTTAAATGCGGGAACTTGGTAGGAAGGGATATTCCGATTCAGCAGCGTGCTCAAACATAATTCGCCTTTTTTTGTCGCGGTCTTAGCTTGCGCGATGGCCGCCGATCGAATCGAAGGACTGATTGGCGAGTTTGCCGAGTAGGCGATTCCGGTAGAGCAGAAAAAAGATATTCCAATAATACAAAGAAGCCGGAAAACCGAACCAAACTTTGCCTTTTCCATGTTTTGCATCCTACCTTGATTTCAAGCGAAACCTAATAATATCCCGGAACAATATCGGCATGATAAAGAGAAAAAAGAATGGTTTTTTATATCGCCTCGAAAGAGAACCGAGTTTCAAGAACGGCAGACGCGGATGCAAAATCAATATTGGATTCATTCCCATAAAGCCTTGTCAGCAAATAAGTGTAACGAATTTCTGGGACTTCCGGCCATAAGAGCCTGTAAGAAAACAACCAGACGATCCGGTTATTTTCTAACAGGCTCTAAATGTCAGACATTCGATCATGTGATTGCTCTTGGTATGTTTTAAGTGCTTGGTCGCTGATCGACAAATAAAAAAGCCGTATGTACCTTGTGGCCTCTCCAATGCGTTGTTATAATTAGATATAATTTGGCACGATTGCGGCGGAGGGCTGCATTATGAACTATGCAAGAATTAAATGCTTATCGATTTTGGCTTTCTTTGTAATAATTTCAGCATCTTTTCTATATGCTGAAGGAACATTCGAAGCAACTACAGACGGCATAGTCTATGTCGTTCGTAATAATTCCGGGCAGGTTGTTCAATCGATCAGAGCGCAATTTGATCCCATATCAGGCAAATATGTAGCCAAAGACGGCAATCAAAAGGTAATCGCATATCAATCTCTTCCCGCTGAAGCCGATATGTCCCAAATTAAGATTGTGGCTCCGGTCGAAGGTGAATCTCATTCGGTCACGTGTCAAGATTTCAACGGCAATTCGGTTCCCGTTTTACGTGAGCTTCCCTCCGACGATGCCAGATATACACAGTTGAAAAACTACATCAATACCGATTCCGGTCTTAGAAATGTTGTGGCTATGCAGCTTGAAGCCAGAAATCTCAAAATCGAATCACTGCAAACACAGATAAGTCAAGGAACGCGTGATACGGAACTTGCGACGTGGTTGGTCAACGATTTGAAGAAACCGATTTATCTTGAAATCGGTGATTCCGGCGCGATTTACCATGACCCCAAGGGTTTCGTTCTTGCCGAGAAAGCTTCAAACGGTCAAGTAACCTATCGAGACAACTCGTATACAAATCGGTTGGTGATTCCGTCAAATAGCGAAGCTTTCCAAGGCGGAATGAACGATTCCGCCGCGGCATCCGTCGTTGCTCATGAAATCGGCCACATGATCATGGATCAAACTTATGAAACGACGAATTATCCAAAATCCAATTACACAGGGGCACATTCAAAAGATGCGGTGACGGATGAAGGTTTTGCGATTTCCGAAGGTTGGGCTGAAGCCGTCGAAACGATTTCAAACAAAGATTGTTTGGACAATGCTACCTCATGGAGAATTCAAAGCCAAAAAAACGTTGCCGAAAATAAATATATTTTCAAGAACCAGGGCGTTGTTGACGGTGTCAACGATGGAATTTTAAAAACCGGCTCGGACCAATTATCAACCGAGGGAGTAAATGCCACTCTATTCTATAAAATGCTTACCGACAACAGCATCCAAACACCCTATGCGAAGGTTCTTAAGGTTTTTGAGGAGTCCAAACCCCAAACTTATCGAGAGTTTCTCAAAAGCTATATTGAAACATACCCGGAAGATCGAAGCAATGTAGTTCGCCAATTTTTGGAAAGCACAAAATATACAACCGTTGATTCAACGGCTGCGGCCAGATATAAAACGGTGTTTGATGCTCAGCAGGCTTATGAATCGGCTTCCGTCGATCAACCGCAATTGCGGGCTCAACTTGAAGCTGATTACAACAGTAAATTGGCTGATTATAACCAGTGGAAGGAACAGGCATATCAGCAAACCGTAGTTGACGGGAAGATCGACCGCATAATCGGAGATTCTCCGGCTTATTCTGTTTCCTCTTCTTATTCCGATGAAACCGGAAAACAGTACCGGCAAATCAAAATGAGCGAAACGATTCTCAAAGGCAAAAAAGCGCTGAATACAGGCTTGGGGAATGCCGTCGATTCGATCAAACAATCATTCAGTATCAAGAATGTAGCGATGACGGCCGGAACGGCAATCGCGGTAAATCTCGCTAGTCAAATTCTTTCCGGTGAAAAAGTCAGCGTTAAAACTGCGGTTTCCGCCGTGGCCTCTCTTCAATTCGTCGGAAATGTCGTAGGTTCGTCACTCGGGGCGGCGGCAGGGCATGTCGTCGCGCCCTTGATTCAAGCTTTCGTTCCGATTCCCATCGTCGGAGCCATTGCCGGCTCACTATTGCCGACTTTGGCTTCAATCGCCGGCGGGCAAATCGGAGGCAATCTAGGCGCCGGACAAAGTCTAAAAGCCGCGCTTAAGAGTCTTGATCCCGTTGCCATAGCCGGGCAGGCCATCGGCTCAACTCTCGGGGCCATGCTTGGTTCTTTAATCCCGATCCCCGTTGTCGGCACATTGCTTGGGGGAATGATCGGCGGCATTTTGGGTGAAAAGATTTTTACCGGTATCGCCAAACTGTTCGGCTGGAATAAGAACAAAACCATTCAAGAAACCGCATCGTCAACGGTTGTACAATCTTCGACCGTGGTCCAATCTCCCGATTCGGGGTCGTCGGTCTTGTCTGTCGCGGCGTCGACCGCGCGAGGTTCGTATGATCCGTCATCGCAACGCCTTGACGCTTCGATTGAGCGAATTCCTTACGACAAAATGCATCCGAGTTTACGGGCGGTAAAAGATGATTACGAGGCGGCTTATCGCAAATATGTTCAAGCCGTGAACTCCGGAAATGAGACCTCAACTCAGGCGCAACTGAAGATATTTGTTCAACAAAAAGAGCGCTATCAGCGGGTGCTTGGGGCTTATACGAAATAAAACCCGGCGTATTATCTTGCTGATGCCTTGTCGGCAAATCGAAATTTCAAGGCAATGGAACTTGCCGTGATTGTTTGCAATGAGAAAAAATAATGCAACCCCAAATAAGAATATGCGTTATATTTTAATGTGATTTCTATATTCCACAAGAGGTGATATGCATGCGAATAAATAAGATGTCCTATTCTAGTATTATTTTGGCAGCGATCTTCGTGATGTCTCTCTCGCAGTCGCTGTTCAGCAGACCGTTGCCGGGGCATATTGCCGACCCCAATGTCCCGATTGAAAAGAAATCCGTGGTTGCCTGTACTCTGATCTTCGAAAATGATGCTTTATGCCCGCCGTTCGTTCCTGAAGAAAGGAGTTATCAAGCGATAGCACCCAATGAAAAGGCCATCAGAATTAATTGGGCCGATAATAAAGGTTTCATCGGAAGAACCGTCATTCCATATTTGAAGAAAAGCAAGGAATTCCAGGATATGCTCAGGCTTAGATGCACGGCACGTCATATTCGCGCCCAAATCCTGGAGAAAAATGAAAACCTTGATGCTGAAACGAAGGCATATCTGAATTTCGAGGTCAATTCACCACTTATTTTAGTTGGTGAATCGCCATACGGGAAAGATGCGAAATCGGGCCCCATGCTTATGCCTATCGGAGTGGAGGTGTTCGATCCTGTCGAGAATAAAAGAATAGCATTACACACGTCAGTAATAACGCTTACCGACATATTGGATTTTGGAGGCAACCCCAGATTTTCCGTGAAGAACGCCCTTACCAACGACACACTGGACTTTGTCGTAGGTCATGAAGTAGCCCATGAAATAATGGCCGACATGTACGGAAAGGACTTCATGAAAATCAATCGAATTAGCAGCGGTCATGGAACTTATGACATCACCGACCTGGGAGTGGCTTATATCGAAGGTTGGGCTGAAGCTTTCGAGGCGCTCTATGGAATAAACAATCCGCGGCTTAAAAAGAAAGATATGGAAAAATATCTTATTTCGGAATTTATTTTCGAACGGCAAGATCCGATTCGTCAGGAAATGGTTGTCTGGTTGTATCCGTACGTGAATGAAAGAAAAAAGGAAGGGTCGCTTAAAAACGGGAGTCAGATGATGTCCACGGAAGGGGTTGTAGCGGGCATTTTTTACGACATACTGACCAGCAGGACGATCAATGCTCCTTTCGAAAAATGTGTCAAGACCATGGTAACTTCCAAACCAGCGAATTTTATGGAGTTTGTCAGGGAATACGTGAAGTTGTTCCCGGAAGATAAAAATACGCTTTATCGGATCATTCTGGAAAGTACTAGATATGTTGTGATGAGCAAGGACGCGGGTTTGTTATACAGAAAGTATTACACATCGAAAATGGAATATACGAAAAACCCGCAGGTAAAAGATGCTTTTACTCAGGCACAAAATGCTTATACTTCCTTTAAAGAGGATCTTTTCAAGAAGGCCATGAACGGCACCGATATTTTCGCAAACGTCGGACCCGAGATGTGGGTTGCATACGATATGTCTCCCATAGGAAATTTCAACAAAGATCTCAATACCATAGACTTCGCCCATATGATGTCGATGAGCGCTTATTGGAATGAAAAAGTCATCGGAACCGTTCCGGATGCCTTGAGAGAAACGAATTTTAACTATTGGGCTCCGATAGATACCATCGATTTAGATCTTCCTGCCGTTCGTCTGCTCAAAGAACGTGAAAAAAGGGGCTTCTTTACCGGTAACCCCATTGATTTCATGTGCAATTTCTTCAATCTTACGAAGGCCGAACTTACGGAACAGAAAGTAAAGCCTTATACGCCTAAATCCAGGGAAAATACTTCGGCGAATTATTGGTCAGGCAAAGATGAAAAGAAAGTATTCTGGCCGGAAGACAAAGGACCAAAAGAGTTGAAATCCAAATAAATATTTTGGAATTGAGCAACAAAAAGGGCGAACATGGTGTTCGCCCTTTTTGTTATTCGTTCGCTTATAAAACGGAATATCGAAAAATTGGTGCGACAGGAAAGAGAAAATTGTAACGATATCAATTATTTTTCTTTTCCAGCGGCGGGCGATTCCGCTACAATATCATTGTAATTATTTATAGCTGCAAAATGAAAGCCGGTTTGGGTACCCGAAAAAGCGCGCCATCCGGGCGCATTTCGGGTATCTACGCCATCCTTGGGCGATATAGGGCGGATTAGGTGCCGGCAACCGAATCCGCCGAACTTGAGGAGTTTTCGAAAGGCAGGACTCAATAAATGGATTGCAACGGGAAATAAGTAAATGACCGAGATAACCGAGAAGACCTCGTCAGGGCCGGGCGGGAATTCCGCAACATTACGGCAGCGTCCAAACCCTGAACTGACGATTTTTGAAGGGACGCCAACGCTTCCATCGACCGCCGATATGACCATTCCCGAAACATCAATGCGATCTTTGCCTATCGGCGAAAAGATCGGCGTAATGCAAGCTTTACGTGGTTGGGAAGTCGTAAATCCTTTTCCCGCCAGGGGAAGCGAAGCCGACATATTCTTGATAAAAAAAGATGCCGAACAAAGAATACTTAAACTATATAGATTGGGAATTCAGCCTAAGGAAGAAATACTTGAAAAACTCTTGGTTCTGTCGAACAGCAAACCGCAGTATTTCGCAAAAATTTTTGAAACAGGCTATGATGCTCAAACCGGAAGATTTTTTGAAATGCAAGAGTATTTTCCGGCTGGAACCTTGTTTGATGCCCTGAAAATCGGGCGTCTCACTGAAACTCAGATCCTGAGCTTGTTGCAAAAGATATTCAATATTCTCGAAGTTCTTCACGACGGCGGTATTCTCCATCTTGATCTGAAGCCGGGCAATATCCTTCTTCGCTCCACGGATCCCTCGGATGTCGTTATAACCGACTTCGGCATAGCCTCGCTTTTAGGCGAAGAGTTCTCGAAAAAGATGACTGAAGTTAAAGGAACGACGATGTATCAATCACCTGAAAGCTTGTCGGGTGTCGTCGGACCGAAAAGCGATTGGTGGTCTATCGGAATGATACTTCTCGAAACTCTCATTGGGGAACATCCTTTTAAAAATCTTCCGCCACAAGCTGTTCTCTTTAATTTAACCACCAGCGATATTGCCGTTCCTAAAACTCTATCCACTCACTGGCAAAATATTCTCCAGGGAATTCTCAGGCGCAATGTCGATGTGCGTTGGGGCAGGGAAGAGGTTTCGAAATGGTTGCAAACGAGGGCGAAATCTTCCGCTTCCCTTTCCGAAGCGGGCGTACGTAAAACATCGTCCGCTGGAAGCGAAATTCAGAATCGGCTAATATTAAAGGTTCCGTATGAATTTCGTAGCGTTGCTTACAAGACGCTCGAAGAATTACTGCAAGAGTTTTCTTCTTCCCCCCAATCATGGAACGATGGCATGGCTGATTTCATTAAACGTCGATTGATTCATTGGTTGGAAGAAAATCACGATTTGGAACGATCCGAGCAAATTTCGCGTATTTTGGCGCAAGTAAGTAATGCCGACTTGGGTTTGTTTCAAATCATCAGTATTTTTCGTCCGGATCTCCCTCTGAATTGGCACGGTAGAAGCATAGATCGCGTTTATCTGGAAGAAATATTAAACAAAGTAGCCGCAGCTTCTGAAACTGAAGCAGAGCGGGTTTTTATGGAAAATTTCACCGGCGGTCGAATCCAGGAGATAGCCAAATATTGCGGCGTACATTTCGATGACGATATCGCGCGTTATTTTGCCTTGGCCCAGTCGTTGCGGAATACACCGCTGGCTGAATTACCTTTAGCCAAGCGGGCAATGATCCTTTTAGCTACCGTGAACGAAATATTCCAAAGATTCAATCCCACAAAACCTGGAAAAGCAGCTCAAGGGAAAAACCCGGAAATCGATCTTCTTTTCCGCATCGCCGGAAGCAATGGTTTTATTCCTTGGGCAATAAAAGAGGGAATCCTGGATGGGCCGTCGGCGGTTCTCTGGAGATTTCTATTGGAGTGCCACAAAAATGGTCTAAGCGGCGCCGCGGCGAAGGTGTTGGAAAGTATTTCAGGACGCGAAGAGAAGTTGATTGTTGCTTTAACAACGAAAGACAAATTTCAGGAAGATCTTATCCAGTTCCTTCGCGAAGGCGATCTCACCGAGAATATCTTTATTTTTTTTACACAAAACCGAAAGATTTTCCCCTGGTGGGAAGACCTTCTTATGATTCAATTTCGTCTGAAAACCAAAGAGGATATTGAACTTTTTATTCAAAGATACTCTCTATTTTTAAAAATCAAAACAAATTGTGATCTTTTTCGTGAATATATCCTGCCACCTTGTCTCGGTGCCGTTATCGATCAAGGACAAAGATTTCCGGGCAAGCCGCATCTTTTACGGAATTTCCTTGTCGACAACCGACTTGAACTCTTTCATGACACAATTTCGAATCCTGCAACTCTAATCAGGCGCGGAAATTACGGTATCGCCGATTGGCCCACTTTCAGGGGTTTCCTCGAAGAGCACGGCATAAAAAAAGTCGACCCGCATGATTCCGCGTCTTTAAAGGGAATGTGTACCATCGCTTCGCGTTTTGCGTTATTGGACGGGCTGAAAAAAAACTCTTCGGAAACACAAACTTTCGATTGGCGTGTAACCAAGGCGGGTTTTTGGTTCGCTTTATTTTTAATTCCCACGGGATTGGGAGTCTTGCCGGGGTTGCTCTTTTTCATCATCGGAATTTTATTACATGAAGTTGAACGGCATCGAAAAATCGATGTGATCGGAAATGAAATTAGGACTCTAATACAAGCTCTGGAAAAGAACCCGTGAAGATTGGGAAAGGGAAAGCCGCGGCTTCATTATGTCTCGTTTAATCAATATTACGGCAATGGGGCTCGTAATATTGGGAATGTGGCTGAATTTCCATTTTACACCTCACCGGTGCGTGGTTTCCCGGAATCATTATTATTGGAGAATTTTGTCTTTGCTCAAGCCATGGGTCGACATGAATAGTTTCGACTCATCAGGCCAGACAGCTCTTCATTTGGCGGCTGATCGCAACGACATGTACAGTGCCGAATATTTGTTACAAAATCGTGCCCGGTCCGATATTCAAGACCGATTCGGGAGAACGCCTCTTCATATTGCCGTAAGCAATGGAAATATTAAGATATCCGGTTTACTGATTGAAAATAAAGCCGGTATGGATATCAAAGACATCGCATCTCAAACGCCTCTTCATTTGGCTATTATGAGAGGAAATCCCTCGGTGGCGAAATTGCTGATCGAGAAAGGAGCTGATGTCAATACCGTGAACGGTTCGTTTTCCACTCCCCTACATTTGGCGGCCGGACAAGGCGATGTTCGCACCGTCGAAAAATTGATCAATCTGGGTGCGAGAATCGATCCGCTGAATCAAAACCAAGACACACCATTACATTCAGCGGCGCAAGCAGGATATCGGACAACCTTTCAAATGTTGATCGACAAAAGTGCGGATGTGAATTTTAAGAATGCTCAAGGAAATACTCCGGCGCATCTTGCCGCGGCAACCAACAGCCTTGAGCTGATTAAATTCATCGTGACGACACCCGCAAATCTGACTATAAGAAACGCTCTCGGGCAATTCCCGGCCGATGTCGCTTTTCAGCGTGGTTTTTCCGAAGGCGCGAGAATCATGTTCGAAAAAATCCAAGTATTGGTGAATATCTATTCAGTTACGCTTTATGGGTCGTTAAAAGACCTTGAGGCGTTGATTAAAATAACCAAGGATATTAATCAATCCGACGGCAATGGCTGGGCTCCGATTCATTATGCGATGAACCGCGGAGATCCCAAAGTTGTTGACCTTCTTATCAACAACGGTGCGAATCCAAATCTTCCGGGGGTCCGCGGTAGAACGCCTTTACATATTCTTTGCGGCACGGGAACCGAGAGACTCGATCTTCTCGACACCCTCATAAAGAAAGGCGCTAATGTCAATGTCAAGGATGAATTTGGTGAAACCCCCTTGCACAACGCCGTTTATACCAACAAGCTTCACACTGTAGAGTTTCTGTTGGAACACGGAGCTGATATCAATGTCGCTTCCAATCATAACGAAACTCCTCTTGATTTCGCGAATGAGTATCGTCATCCGGAAATCAATAAGATCTTAAAGGCCAAGGGCGCGAAGACTACTCATCGCAACTGAAATTCCGGCAAAAGCTCTTTTTACCCTAAGGCCTTGTTAATAAATAACTGTAACAAATTTTGTTCATCGACCAGCCATAAGAACCTGTAATATGGATCCCAATAATGATGTGGGCAATATCCATTCGTAGGTTAATACAACGATAGATGCCACATTAAAGCAAATTGATTTTTCAGACCGCTCTGGTTATCCTGAAATTGCTTCTATGAATGATTCAAATTTTATTCCGCCGACGCAAAGAGAAGTAACTCCGGTAACCTCTTCGGTCGAATCAACCGTTAGCGAAAAAAGCTTTTCGAGCGACTCGTCCCAGGCGACAACAATAATCGAAGACGGTCTTGCGAGAGGCAATGAGACTTTTCCGGAATCCGCTTTACAATCTTTTGGTGAATGGAAAATAATCCAATCCTTTCCGGCGCGCGGAAGTGAAGCCGATATTTTTTTGGCGGAAAAGGACGGCGAAAGGAGAATATTAAAACTCTATCGTTTCGGTATACAGCCGAAGGAAGAAGTGCTTCAGCGGATCGCACGGATTTCCAGGGATCATCCGGGAAAGTTTGTACAAATCCTGATGCAGGGGCATGATGAGGTAACGCAGCGTTTTTTTGAACTTCAGGAATATTTTTCATTGGGAACACTGAAAAATTGTTTGGAAAAGGACAAACTTACGCAAGACGAGATCATCGGTGCTGTCAGCCGTTTGAATTCGACTTTGGCGACGTTGCATGAGTGCGGAATTTTGCATCTTGATTTGAAACCCGCCAATATTCTTCTGCGTCGACGAAACCCATTGGAGCTCGTTGTAACCGACTTCGGCATAGCATCATTGCTGGAGGAAGACGATTCCAAGAAGCTGACTGAAGTGAAGGGAACCAGCCTTTATCAATCACCCGAAAGTTTATCCGGCGTTGTCGGACCTAAAAGCGACTGGTGGGCGCTTGGAATGATTATTCTGGAAATTCTCGGCGAGGAGCATCCCTTCGATGGGCTCCAGAGGCAAGTCATTTTTTTCCATTTAACCACGAAGGGTGTTCCTATAAAAAAGTCGATTCAGGGACGATGGTTAAGTCTGATTCGTGGGCTTCTTACGAGAAATCCTTATCTGCGTTGGGGACACCAAGAGCTTGATAAATGGCTCAATGGCGAGGATGTCCCCGATCATTTCGAGGAAAAATGCGAAGTTTCTCCGGCAAGCTTGGAAGCGGCAGCTCCGGCTCATCCCGAATGGTGGGATCGCTTGCCGATTCCCAAGATCTTTCAGGGAAAAACTTTTGAAACGTTGGAAAGCTTGCTTGAATGGTTCATCGGTTCCCCGGAAGCGTGGGAAACCGGAAAATGTTTTTTAAGCTACGGCGGGTTGGTGAAATGGTTGCGGAATTGTCGCGACCACGATAGAGCGGAACGCATCTCGCGTCTTTTGGGTGAAGGCGAAACCAGCGATACGACTTTTTTCAAATTGGTCTTCGAATTTCGTCCTGACCTGCCGCTTTCTTGGGGCGGAGAGCATGTTACCCGGGAATTTTTAATAAAAATTTTAAACAAGGCGGTAAAAAACCGGCTTGTACTCGGGGAACAAATTTTCTTGGAACATTTTTTTTCAGGTTGGCTGCAACAAACGATCGAAAAAAATTCCGGCCGGCTACCCGATGATGTCGAGAAATTTTTCGCGAGAGCTCAAAGCCTTAAAGACACTCCCATGGGTAGTCTGCCTCTTTCCAAACAAGCCGGCATCATGCTTACCGTCGTTCGCGGGGATTTCGACAAGTATCATCCGTTCGAAGCCGCGAAACAATATGTTTTAAATCCGAATACGGATACGAATCTATTGCGTTTGTCAAGCCTGACCGGTTTCGTTGAATGGGCGGTTGCGGAGAATATAATAAAGCTGGACGATGAATTTTTGTGGCGTGTCACTCTTCCGTTGGGCAGGGATAGACTGAAAGAATCGGCGCCATTGCTGATTCAATCTCTCGAAAACCACGAAAGCGAGCTTATTGATTTGTTGGCGGCGAAAAAAGGCGGAAAGGATGATTTTATTCGTTTCCTGATGGACGGAGAGATAAATCCGGACTCTCTCAAATATTTTATCGATTCTCAAAAAGCAAACCCTCTGGTCGGAGAATTTTTTCGAGCCTTTTTCAGGCTGGGTTTCGGTGCGGATATAGAGTGCCTTCTGAAAAGATTTTATCTTTACGTATTGTTGCGGAAAAATGAAACCAGGCTGCGGGAAAAAATACTGCCTCCGATTTTGCATTCCGTCATGGAAAAGGGGCCGAAGACATCAAGTTCCTCGCTGATTTTACGTGAATTTCTCGGAAATCATAAATTGGAAATCCTTGAAGATTTGATTACCTACCCGGAAACACTTCCCGATAAAGGATTTAACGGAATTTCAAGTTGGGGCGATGTGGAGAAGGTTTTGATCAACGCGAAACATGCCGTTCCCAAAGAGCTGAATGCGAAAAATATACAGCAGATGTATGCCCGGTTGAGGGAAAGCGGATTTAGAAAAGGCGGAACATCGCAAGATAAGACTTTTTTCAATTCGTCGGCTACAAAAGTTGCCGCTGCTGTCTTATTTGTGGGCTTGATCTGCCTTCTAAGCGGGGTTTTGCCGTATATCGGGACAACTTTGATGATTGCGGCCGTAATCCTCATCATTATACGGATTACCGTTTTTTAACGGCTGACGCCAATTCCAATAATTTATTTATCGATCATGACATTACCATGACACTACTTTCGGATAATTGCCTCCAAGATGGCTTACAAAAAGCATCTGAGCAATTTAAAAAACCGGAGGAGCGTCATGACAAATTCTTTAAAAACAACTTGTGTCTGTTTGGTAATCTTGACGGTATTTGTTGTCTTTTCCATGCCTACCGTGTATGCAAATGATGTAACCAATCGGGTATTATCAACCAATGACGAGGAAGTTTTTGTTAAAGTCGATTCTCTGAAATTTGAAAAGATCGAATCCGGAAAAATTATGGTAAGCGGTTTTCTAACGCATGTAAGCAAAGACCGTAAGACCAACGATGAAAGGTTCCAATTCAGCTTCGCATGGACGGCTTTCTACAAGATCTTATCTGGAGAGATTTCGGAAAACATGATTTTCCCTTTCTGGCCGAAACAAATGGAATTTTACCAGTCGCTCATGAAAATCATCGAGAAAAGTCCTTCGATACGGGAAGATATAATAAAGCAAACCGGCTTAGATTTTATTTCATCTTAAATTCGAATGCGAATTCGCAGGAGGTAGGAAAATGAAAATCTTTAAGAAAATGGATCTTTCCCTTCCGATGTTGGCGGGTCTTATAATTTCAGTTTTGGCCATCACATTTTTCGTGTTTTCAACTTGGATAGGAATAGTCGCAGTTGAACTAGGCACGATGAATTCCATCGATCTTGAAAAACAAGACGCTCAAAGCACTCCGACTTTGATCTCCGCGTATGTCGATTCGAGAATTGTCGAAGCTGCGAGTAAAACATGGGAATCAATCGCATCGGGATCTTTTTCAAACGCGGAGCTCGGCGGGCTTTCACTCTTTTCCGGGCTTTGGATGGCGGACCCGAGCCGACGTACGCTGCTCGTCGTCACCGCTTCGCATGCGGAAAGCATTTCTTTCCCGGCATCTGCGAGCGAATGGCTCAATTTCATTCCCAAGGCTTTGGCAACGGGATCGCTCGATCCGAAGCAGGTTTTGGTCGACTTTTCGTTCGGCTCGGATAAATTTACACGCATTGATTTGCACGGTATTCCCGCTGCCGGGAAAGAACTTTTCGTCTTTACGGAAATCGAGTTGGGTAAGGAGCAACCACGATTTCGGGGATTGATAGTTCGTGAGGATACCTTTTTCAATCGAATTCTCGGAAAATATCTTGAAATGGCATGTCACAATAATAAAACTGTTGTCGAGTTCTTGGATGCGCAAGGAAAGCAGGTTTTAGCCGCAAAAGGAGGTAGTATAAAAAAATATCCATCGAATATTACTCCGGAGAAATGGGAGTTAGAATATGAAAACAAGATTAATTACGGCATTCTGAAAGGAAACAAAATCAAAATCAAGACAACATTCAATTGGCCTATATTTTTTCGCTCCATGGAAATATTTTCTTCAATAAAATTCGCCGGTATCATGGTGCTTTTGATTTCCCTTTGCGTCGTTTATTTCTATTATCAAGCCAAGAAATCCGGCACGGATCTTCGCTTGCAAAACGATTGGGTGACTAATTTGGCTCACACCCTTCAAAGCCCGGTTCATTCGATCGGCGTACTGGCCGAAGCTTTGATTTCAGCCAAGGAAGGCGAGAAGGCCAAACTGGGGCATCTTTTGGCTAACGAATTGTCTCATCTCGACCGCACGAATCGGCGATTCATGAGGCTTTCCCGAGCCGGTAAAAGCAAATTGGAAATGAAGCCGGAAAATGTTGCCGTATTACCGATCATTCAAAAAGTAATAGATCGACTTTTAATACGATATCCCGCTTTTGCAAGAGAGAAAATCAGCCTGGAAAATCTGCAGGATCTCGAATTGAATGTCGATTTGGATTCGTTTGAAGAAATCTTTGAAACGGCGATGGACAATGCGATTAAATATTCTCCGAACGGGAATCCGATACAAATTAAAGGCATCAAGACAGGAAAAAACATAGTTGTCACGATTCGCGACAATGGTCTGGGAATCTTGTCGGATGATATGAAAATGATCGGTCAACCTTTTTACAGAGGCTCTTCAAATGACACCGACGGCATCACCGGAACAGGTTTGGGAGTTTATCTCGCGACCATGCTTTGCGAAAAAATGAATGGTGAGTTTATATTAGTCTCGGATGGCTTAGGGAAGGGTTCAACGGTAAAGATAACCTTCCCGGGAAAGTAAATCTTGAAAAAACTCTTGGTTGTCGATGACGATGTTGTAAACTGTGCCGCCATATCATCGTATTTTGGCGGCCGGTTCAACATCGAAGTCAGATATAACGGCTTCGATTTTGACGACACAGTTAGGAAATTCCAGCCGGATATGATTCTTCTGGACATCAACCTTCCGGGTCCCAACGGGATCAAACTTTTATCCGCCATAAAACCATTGTTGTCGAGTATTCCGGTTTTCATGGTCACCGTTAGGGCGGGCGAGGAAGATATTCTCAAGGCGTTTGAGCTGGGAGCCGCGGATTATCTGGTGAAACCTTTTTCATTGAGTGTCCTGCGGGCGAGAATAGATAGATGGTTGGACCGGAAGGAATCGGGCGAGGTGACTAATTTGGGAAAAGCCCAACTTAGACTTGCTTCCGGAGAAGTAGCGATAAACGGCAAACCGGTTTCACTAACGCAGAAAGAACAAATGGTTTTACGGTGTTTTATGGCAAATTCCGGGCAAATCTTAAGCCGCCAGCAATTACTGGATTTTGCTTGGGGGTATGATTATGAGGGAACGGCGCGAACCGTCGATAACGTTATTGTTTCCTTGAGAAAGAAGTTGCGGGATGAAGATGGAGAGAATGCTCTAATAAAAAGTTGCCGCGGATTGGGATACTGTCTGACGCTATCGCGATAATTTCTTTTGAATGATAGAATATATAGGGCAATTGCACGAAATTGATGAAATTATTAGCGAGAGCCCATTGTAGGGTGGATTAGCAAGCCATCGCCGAAGCGTAATCCAACGTGAACTGAATGAAATTTGCCGATTTTTAGTGCGTTTGCCCTGTGAATATAAATTGCGAAATTTTGTATCTTTTCTTACAATATATTTCAATCGTATTACTTTTGGGAGGATAAAGTGAAGCGTCGTGATTTTCTCAAAATGGTCGGGGGAGTTTTCGGAGGCATGCTCCTTGATTCCTCACTTTCATCGTCGTTGTGGGCCGGGCAAGGCGCCATGCCTATGCGTCCGCTTGGTGCCACGGGGCTTCGAGTTTCACTGCTCGGCTTAGGCGGATTCAACGTCGGCTTAGAGAGCTTCACCGATGAAACATCGGTTGATTTCATTCGTTACGCGATCGATCAGGGTGTCACATTCCTGGACAATGCACGTGAATATAACAACAATCGCAGCGAAGAGCGCGTGGGAAAAGCTCTGAAAAATGGATATCGGAAAAAGGTAGTACTCATGACAAAAAACTGTGCGCATGAACGAGATTATGCGAATACCATGCGCAGCATTGATGAAAGTTTAAAAGCTTTTCAAACCGATGTGATTGATGTCATGTTGTTTCACGAAGTGAACTACCCCGATGATCCGAAATGGATTTTCGAGCGGGGCGGCATTGAGGCGATGATCGAAGCCCGCAAACAAGGAAAGATTCGCTTTATTGGTTTTTCCGGGCATAAACTTCCAACCTTGCATTTGGAGATGTTGAATCGTCCTTTCAAATGGGATGTCGTCATGCTTCCCCTCGGCATAATGGACTATCACTATCATTCGTTTACTCGACATGTTTTACCGACTCTTGTACGACGCGGCATCGGAATTATCGGTTTCAAGACTCTAGGCGGCTTTATGTCGGGTCTCCTGGAGAAGGCACATTTAACCGTTGAGGAGAGTTTGCGTTATTCGATGAGTTTACCCGCCAGTACCATCGTGGTTGGGATGGAACAAATGAACCATCTCAAGCAGAATATTGCCACTGCACGCAATTTCAAACCCATGTCCAAATTCGAAATGGAAAACCTTCGGCAACGAACCGCGCAATACGGGAAAGACGGTTTGCTCGAAATATACAAGAGTACCAGAAAATATGATGGTGCACCGGGAAAAAAGGCCAATAACATTCAGGAATAACTTCAAAAACAGTTTGCGTAATTTCTGGTTTATTTTTCCCTAAGTTTTCCCAAGATTTCTTCGGCGGATTTATTTCCAAGACTGCTGGCTTTTTCGAGGTCGGCAAGGCCTTCCTTGAATTTTTTCAAGTTCAAATAGCATATGCCTCTTTGGCAAAACAAATACCCATCTTTGGCATTGAGCCTGACTGCTTTACAGTAGTCTTCCAATGCCTTTTCTTCCTTACCGATTAATTGATAAAGCACACCTCGGCTTTCATATATTTGGAAATCTTTCGTATTCAATTCCAGAGCTTTGTTGTAATCAGCCTCGGCTCGTTCATACCTTTTCATTTTAGCGAATAATACACCGCGATTGAGATAAGAACGGTATTCCTTCGGATCAAGCTCGATTGCTTTATCATAATCGCGCTCGGCATCATCAAAATTTTCCATTCTCTTATTCAAAAGCCCGCGATTGAGATACGCCGCCATATTTTCGGGGTCGGCCTTAATGGCTTCGTCAAGCAACTTCTTTGCTTCCTGATTGTTTTCCTGATCCATTAATGTGTTTGCTTTATCTACGCACTCATTGGACCATTTTTGATTTTTACATCCCGCGACAAAAAAGAGAATCGCAAAAATTATTACGATAGACCGGAGCATTTTCTTTTTTATTATCATTATAAATTCCACAACATTTCCCAACATTGGTTGAAGTTGAAAATTATCTGTCGGTCAATTCCTTGAAACTTGTAAATTCATAAAAACCATCTTAGCGGAAATGCAAACTTCGATCAAGAAAATATACCTGAAATATCAATGAAATATGGTACGAAAAATTATACGTAATCCGCTTCAATCCTTACAAATCTTAACTCGAGTATGCCCTTATGTTTTCCGAATATAACTGCGGGATGTCCCTCGATCAAAATTTAATTGGAGGAGAATAATATAAAATGAAAAAATGCTTTTTTCCGCTTGCTGTATTATTACTGGCGTTCGTTCTTACCGGATGCGTTAATAACGGTATTTCATCCTTGGTCAAAGTCAGTTCAACCGATACAGGCACTCCTGAATTAGCAGTATCGGATCTGGCTGCGGTTGAAACCACCTTGATGGCTAATCGACTCGAAGTGGCACAAAGCTTGTCTACGCCTAATGCCTCAATTCTGACCGATGAAGTTTCCAGTGAATCTTATATAATGCATCAGGGCAGACGTTTTCATGGAATCCCGGGTGAAAATTTGTCCGAAGTCGCGAGTGGCGTGTCCAAAGAACCACATGAAGGTTTCTCTCGCGGATCGAAAGGCTGTCCCTTCGAAATGGAAGGCGACAATGCAAGCCCTACGAGAATCTTTATAGCATCAGCGGCATTTAAAGTTGAAAAAAATGGTGAAACCGGCTACATCATAACGAAACCAAATGGCAGCGAAATTAAGATCGAGCGGCCCTTGGACAACACTGCCAGTGGTGTTGTTGAAGTCGATGGTGTTACATGGGACGTGGTCTTCAGCGACGGCGAGGATGACGAAGTAGCAACTCTAACCAATTCAAAAACTGGTCGTACCTTGAAGATATTCGAAGATGACGATGGAAATCTGACCGTAATAGTAGAAGGGAAGCATCATTTTCACGGTACGTGGAATCAAGACGGGACACTTGAATTGAACGATGAAAATGCAGTTCACCAATATTCCTACAGTATCGCGGAGTGATCAAATTGTCGATCTCGGCAAAATTGAAACCTGCAAAATATTTTAATGATCGGGATTTCAACGTTTTCCGTGATCAAAATTGATTGAAGGTTATAGTTTCACTCCTGCCGATGGATGTAGCAAAAGCCGCTTGAGTTTTAATTACTCAAGCGGCTTTTAACTCATATCCATGGCCACTGTGGTTGTGAGTGCCTACTACTTATTGGACGGAAACACCACAGGATTGGCACCGGTCATGTCGTCCATTCGGATGACGTAGTTGCCGGTCCAATCAGCCACATAGATCTTGCCGGCGTATTCGCAGACGCCAAAGGGTCTTTGCCAGTTTTGACGTCCGACGGGTTTCGTGCAAGTCGTCCATCCAGTGCCGGTGATGTCGTCGACGCGAATGATACGCTTGTTTCCTTCGTCGGAGAAGTAAATCTTCGTGTCGTTACCGTTCAGACCGTCACCCTTCCAAGGAAACACCGCGCCTTTAAATGCAGTGGCGTCCTTGGATTGCAAGTTGATCACACTGACCGCGCCGCCAAGATTCGAAATCTCGTCCAGGCCGTTCGAGCCATTGCTGGCCCATTCGCCCACATATACCTTTGCTGATCCGTCGACGAAGATACCGACCGGCGTATTCATCAAACCTCCACGATTATACGTAACCGGATTCACACCGGTCATGTCGTCGATGCGAACAATGCGGTTGCCCGTGTGGTCGGAAATATAGATTTTGTGGGCACTGTCCACGGCGACACCGGTAAGATTGCTGAAGGCTGTTCCTCCCAGGGGACCCGTGCAGGTTGTTTGATTGGTCCCATTCATATCGTCGAAGCAGAAAAGTTTATTGCCGGAATAACCAGCTACGTATATCTTATTGCCACCTCCGGGTGAACTGTCGCGCCATACTCCCATGGGATTATTAATTGTAACGGGGAGGATCTTAAACCCTGCGCCCGTTATATCGGTCATGTACACTAATCTGTTGTGCGACCAATCCGTTATATAGATGCCGCTGCTGTCCACGAAGATACTGTTCGGATTTATATCCACCGTCACGTTTACGTTGGCTGTTTTGGTCGTACCCACAGCGTCCGTGATCTTGACCACGTCGGCACCCATGCTGGCTCCGGCCGTGTAGTGTCCGGAAGAATCGAGACTACCGCTCGAATTGTTCGTAGTCAGTTGCCAAGTATAGGGGGTCTTCCCACCCAAGCCAATAAAGGTTTGAGTGCCAAATGGTAACGCGGTTACCGAGATAGGCGAGATGCTCAAGGCCGCTCCCACGGTAATATTGGCCGTTTTGCTGGCACCCAAGCTGTCGGTGACGGTGACCACATCGGTTTTGTTGCCCGTGGTCCCTGCCTGATACACACCCGACGATGCACCAATGGTCCCACCCGAAAGATTGGTGGACAGGTTGAACGTGTAACCTATCCCGCTTCCACCTGTAGCTACGAAGGTCACCGATTCACGGGGTGCTACCGTAGCGCTGCTCGGAGACAGGCTCACAGGGGGGCGAACTACGACCGTAATGATATAGTCCTGTGTCGAAGTATCCTGGGCCGTAACCGTGTATGTAAGCTGGTTCGAGAAGTCGTTAGGCGTAGTGCCGCCGATCTGCGCGACACTGCCGATTTTGGCGCTCGCATTCGCCGATAATGTGAACGCAGCCTTCATAGCAGTGAGGTTTGTGCCGAACGGAACGGTAAGCGCTACGGTATGCGCATTCTGATCGACGCTTCCGACAACGTCCTGGCTCAATACTCCGACATTACTCGCGGCAGCGAAGCTGAACGCAGTGATCTGCTTGGCCGTATTAGGTGCCGTTGTGACGGTTACCACATAGTCCTGCGTCGAAGTATCCTGGGCCGTAACCGTGTATGTAAGCGGGTTCGAGAAGTCGTTAGGCGTAGTGCCGCCGATCTGCGCGACACTGCCGATTTTG
>Ga0209749_1000564_pt1 | contig 47668 bp, 30 predicted proteins | sample EPASupsiteSAE347_FD_187267 | JGI IMG/M metagenome (GOLD analysis project Ga0209749, IMG submission 187267) | Bioremediated contaminated groundwater from EPA Superfund site, New Mexico - Sample SAE3-47 (SPAdes) (version 2) | ecosystem: Environmental > Aquatic > Deep subsurface > Groundwater >...
TCTTCAGCGTTGGAATAACGGGTATCCAATTGTTCCCTCCTTGAAAAAAATCTCATGAAGGGTATAATAAGCCCAAGCTTTAAAAAGTACAAATTTAGAAGTACGACTGTAGAACTAATGAAAAGAAACTAGAAGATTTCCCGTCCCTTCGGGCGTATGTCCGAATGTCCTTGTCCTATTCATCCGAGGAACCACTCATCCATTGCGGCTCATCCGTCCACCCGATAAATCATCCAGCTTTGATCGCGGGTCCGATTGTCCTTTTTGTCCGGTTCTCAAACTCCTCGAAAGTCTCGTCCCGCCACGGGTCCATCGGTCAACAAGGCCTTACTCAAATTTTTTTATTGTTACAGAATCGTTACATTATCGTCACAAAATCGTTGTGTCCGCTTGCGATTATTTAAGTAACGAAAACAAATTTCAAAGGAGGAATATATGCTTAAGATTTTTCGTTGCTTTACTCTAATCAGCGTGGCGGTTTTTCTTTTTCACGGCGGGCTGTGTGCCCAAGATTTAACTCCCAAACAAAACGAGGAAAATCTGCAAAAAGCCATTTCGCAATTTTGGCTTGAGGGTTTCAGCGAAAACGCCCGGGAAAAATTCAAGTCGTTCGTTCAGGCAAGCGAACCCGAAATCAAATCCAAAGCACTTTTTCATCTGGCCTGCGCCGAACTGATGGCCGGAGATCGGTCCGAAGCAATACAGCATCTCAGAGATCTGGAAGCCATGGGAGAAAGTGCCGGAAAATACTCGGAGCCTTTAAGTAAATTATTGAACGAAAACTCCGTTGCCTCGAAACCAATATCGGCGGATTTTAAAGACATGCCGATCGGTCATGCGATAAGAATCATTGCCCGCGCGGCCAATAAAGGCGTGATCATTGCTGAAGGACTCAACAATAAAAACGTTACCTTCTTTGTTCCCAACGTTCAATTCGATCAAGTGATGAAAACACTAAGCATGGTTGGAAATTTCACCATGAAGGAAGAAGGCAACATAATCGTGATTGCGCCTGCCGAAAAAAACATCCCCTCCGTCAATTCAGACGGCACCATAAATTTGAACGTCAAAGATACGAGTATTCCGGAACTCATGCAATACATCGGACAAGTAGGCAAAATAAATATTATAACCCACAAGAACGTCAGAGGAAACATATCGATAAAGCTGGATAATGTCACGCCGTTGGAAGCACTCAGGTTGATAGCCAAGGCAAGCGATCTTTACGTCGACAAGGATGGTAATAATTATCTCGTAATGTATTCATCTAATCTTCTGGCTGTCACCGGGAAAACCAATCAGGCGGTGATTCCGTTAAAATACATGGAACCTACGGAAGCCATTGTCTTATTGAATCATGCGAAAATTCCGGGCGGTGAAATCGTCGATAAAGAGCGGGCCGTAAAAATCTCAGGTGATCCGAGCATCGTGGAAAAAGCAAGAGAAATACTTCTATCTCAAGACAAACCGCAAAAGCCCGTAAGGATAGAAATGAAATTTTGGCAAATCACCAACCCCGAGGGATATAAAACCGATGAATTCTCAAAGAAATCAGACAAAGAACGGGAGCAATCGGCGAAACTTCTTTTATCTCCAAAAATTTTAGCGGTTCCCGGACAACCGGCATCAATCAAAGTCGGAAGCATGCGCAAAAGCAACGGAAACAAATGGGAAACGCTTCAGGAAAACGGCGATTTGAAAGCCGTGCGAATCAACAAACACCCTGAAAATAAAGATGAGGATGTTAGTTTCGAAATAAAAATGCTTCCCCGCATTCTTCCGAATGACATGGTTCAATTCGATGTTGACGGAACAATCGAAATCACAATGGCAAATTCAGGCGGCGAGCCGCTTGTCCAAAAACGCAAATGGAATTCTTCATTCGTGGTGAAACCTGGAGTCCATTTTACTCATGAAATCCAGGGCAGCGGCAATTCGCCGGTGGTAGCCGATTTCCTACTAACACGCCCCGACGCAAACTAATACAATTTCCGTAAGAAAAACCGCCCGTCCGATTGGACGGGCGGTTTTTGAATCGGTCAAGTCGAACGAATTCAGAAAGCCAGTTTTTGATCCACAACGGGCACCAAATTAGGACCAACGACGGTGAGGAATCCTTCGGTCGCGTTCTGAACCGAAACGGCAAGGACTACTTTTCCTTCGGCGTTGGTTCTGGCGGTTGCAAAGCTTTCAAATTGCGCAGTATAGCAGGTAACTTGAGCGCCTTCCACGGGTTTGTTTTCAAGCCCAACAACCGTAACTTCCACGCTTCGCTGCGCATCAATCGGTTTTACTTCCGCTTTAACATTGATTTTTGAAGGCACGCGCGTCCGAATCATGGTTGTACAATCTCCAAACCAGTGCCATTGCTCCAGCATTCTGACCCCGGCGCTCTTCGCTTCCGTTCCATGCATTTCAAGCCCCTTCATGATGCCGTTCATCACCAAAGCGCCTGCGGTTCTGTAAGTATCATTAATAATGTAATTAAGATTGATTTCGGTTTGAACATCGCAAGGAGGTATCCAATCCTGGTTGGTTGTAGAGCCGAATATTCCAATGGCACCCTTCGGATTTTCGATATCTCCGGCTTTCATCCATGCCTCCGCGAAACAATCGGAACCGCCGACGAAGTCTCCGTTAACACATGCAACGCTTATGATTAGAGGAAGTTTCCAACCGTTGGCCAATTTTTGGCAATCGGTCGTGCTGAACCCGGATGTGACCCAATAATTCTTGCTTCCATGGCCGATATAATTGATCAACGCACGTCCTTCATCAACACCCTTCGCGATCATTTCCTTTAAGGAACCCGATTCCTTTCGACTCGTCGAATACATCATCGGAGACACATCCGAGGACAACCCCGGCAACGATGAACCTTCCGAAACATCGGAGGAATACTGATAACCGTAAGAATCAGTCCCATCATACCGGGCGTCATAGATTTGATCCATCATTGAAAACTTCGATTTTATAAGTTGTTCCCGAAGGATATCCATTCTCTCGAAATCGGCTGGGGAACCTTCGGCGCTGGCAATTCCCATTGCTTTGGAATACCACGCGGCATCGTCATTTTCAGAAGGGAATTGTTCGTAATTTATGAATTTGGCGACCTGATAAGCAACCTGACCGGGAAGCGTAGCGGAAATTCGGCTGATGATCGCATCGGGCACATTGTCGTCACCCGCCAGTTTGACATAGCAAGGATCGGAAGCAGCCCTTTCGTTTACGCCTTTGTTGGTAGGAAGTTGCGCTGCATCTCCCACCAAAATCACATGGGTGAATCCGATAGTGTTGAACTCATTTTGCAAGAAAGCTTTGATTGCTTCGGCCTTTGCGCCGCCGATCTGTGAAAGTTTCACGACTTTCGTATCAATACCGCATTTCTTCTTCCATACCATTAAGGGAAGGACCGAGTCATAAAATTCATCAGGAGAAATAATCACAAGACGGCCGTTTTCAGCAAGTCGCGGAAGTCGAACCGCCATCTTGGAAAAATTCAAAAATAATTTTTTATATAAGGGTTCGAAAGTTTTCGAAATTCCGACCGGGTTTCTTTTAACATTTTTACCGCCGGTTGATCCGTTGGTAACTTGGGCATGAATAGTTTTATAAATCCGCAACTGATTCTTTTGCGGATTATACTGCACCGGGCTTACTGTAACTCTGACCCCGCGAATATCACGAAAGATAAACGGTTCGCTCATCGAAATAAGATTCTTGTCGGCCGGTATCCATTCGTCACGTCCATAGGCTTCGCCAAAAACGTATGGTACGGTATTCGGATCGATATTACGGGTGATCGAACCCTTACTCGGCTTTACGACTCCATCAAGTTCCATTACTTCAAATTCTTTTGCGCCGGTTTTGATTTGGGGTTCTTTATCGTTGGAGATCATTACAAACCCTGACATTAGGGGTAAATCCGGCATGCCGTTGTTGAAAGACGGACTGGTACCGTCAATTTTTACGGCGACAGCTTTCTTCCCGTCAATCTGCATTTTTTCCAAACTCACGCTTGGAACGGATACGGTTAAATCGGTGACGGTGCCGCGATCGACCGATGCTTGAATCCCGGCAAGGGTCGGAGTAGCCATAAACAATGAAAAGCAAAAAGACGCCCAACAAATCGAATAAACGCAGTCTCTATAAAATCGCATTTCCTTTCTAACCTCCGGAATTGAAGATAACGGAACGCAAAACACGAAGTATTAAAATATATGCAAAAGATATGCCGCGAGATCGGGGTGCATCTGGTGATCCATTCAAGTGATTTGAAAGAAAATTTGCCGAATTTTGCGCATACGGATGCTGAAAAATCGAAAAACCGCGTTAAAATCTCGAAAAAGCTTTAAACGCCGGCCAGGGCAAATGAGCTAAAAATCGACAAATTTCATTCAGTTCACGGTGGATTACGCTTCGGCGATGGCTTGCTAATCCACCCTACAATCGGCTCTCGGGAATGATTTCATCAATTTCATGCAATTGCCATGAAACGCCAGCTGAAACTAAGCCAAATTTATGATAATCTTGAGTTCATGACTCAAAACGAAGCTCCCGAAAGCAACAATGAATCGACGCGATTTTCACAACTCGCAATAAATATACTCAAAAGCGGTTCCTTCGAAGGTCGACGAGCCATCCTGGAATTCATGAGCGTACAAAGCTGCTTTTCCGAAGCTGAAGCATTACCGCTCGTCGCGTTGATTGACAACAACGTATTAAGCCCCGACCCGCAAGTTCGCTATTTCGCCCGCAAAGCCAGAAATCACTTCGCTCAAACGTATCATGGAGTTAAATACCCGACCGGGAACGGCGGAACCAACGGCGTGACAAACGGCGACACCGAACCGCCGGATACCATGCCGCAAAAAGACATACTTTTACGAAAACTCCGATTGGGAAGCAAATATGTCGCCTTTGAAGCCATCGAGCGTTTGACGGAAAGCAAGGACGAGTCTCTTGCCGAACCGTTGATGGCATTTCTGCGGGAAGAATCCGATCCATTCAAGATATCATATCTTGCGGCACGGCTTTCCCGCATACAAGACCCACGAATTCCTTTTGCAATCGCCGATCAACTGAATCATCCCGATCCGCGGGTTACGGCCAATGCCCTCGAAGGCCTATATGAATGCGATATTCCGCAGCTTAAGGACAAAATCGCTCAGCTCGCGCAGTCAACCGACAATAGAATTCGCGCCAATGCAGTGAAGGTACTGTACAAATATGATCCGACAACCGCGGAAAATCATTTGAGGGAAATGTTGGAAAGCCCATTAATTGCTCTCCAAGACTCGGGAGTTTACCTTCTAGGGATTCTTAATCCTCCGAATTCCAACGCGCTTCTGGAAATCGCATTGAATTCCAAATTCACTACCGTAAGGTTGAGAGCTCTGGAAATCCCCTGGCGGGTCAGAGCCAGTAAAATACAGACTCAGGAAGTTTCTCAAATAGATACCTCCCGCTTCAATTCGCGAGGTTTGACTATTAGTTTATTATTGGGAACCGGCCTCGCGTTTTTCGGCGGTCGTCTTCCCATGATAGATATTTCAATCATGATATTGGCAACCGGCGTAGCTCTTTCAGTCATTTTCAAACGTTTTTCCGACTTGGTCCTTAAAATAGTCTCGACGGCCGGATTATTGGCGGGTATTTACTGGCTTGACGGCGGAATTCTTGTAATTCCGACCTTGCTGGCGATCTGGATCGGCCCGCCAAAAAGAAATAGAAAGCCCGACCTAGATTGGTCTCCATCTACCACTAGTTGGATCTACATCATCGGCGCACTTTTCCTTTGCGGAATTCTCCAAAGCGACACGCTTAGAATCATACGTTCAATAACTTCCGTCGATCAGGCATCTGCCGGTCATGAAGAGTTCTTGCGATTTCTGATGAATCAGAATAAAAGATTTCAGGGAATAATCTTCGGCGTCACCTCCGGCTGCCTCTTTTGTCTGTTGCACCTTAACCGCTGGTTTCCCAAGGACAAATTCAAAAGACCCAAGATATATTACTGGGGATTAGGCATCGGCTTCCTGCTTATCATCGTGTTGAACCTAAGTTTCCATTGGGGAATAAAACTGACTCTTTTCACCAACGGCATCAAAGAAACAGCGCAGATCTTCACCCTCTTCGCAAAATAAACAATGATTCGTATCAAAGCTAGCCAACGAAAAAATCAAAGGGAATTTTTCACCGCGAAGGCGCAGAGGCGCGAAGAAAACACCTCTAATAGCCATTCTCTGCGCCTCGGCATCTCCGCGTTTTTTTCTTGCCCCAACTTGGTTAGCTTTTATGCGTTTCATTGAAAATAAATTTACGTAAATTGCGATATCGTAATTTTTCTTAAAAAATATTTCAACGGATAGATCCGTTACATCGTTTATATGTGTGAAGGTTTTTGCGGATAGAGAAAATCGTGAAAATCTCGGTTTGCGAAGTAGCGAGTATGGATCAGGGAGTTTTCCCCTGTAGCGGCGGACTCCCGTAAATCATCTTTCTTCGCGGGGTAGATATTTTTCTTTCTACCTCAAAAATACTCAACATTCAGGAGATAAAAAATGAAACGCTTTTCTTCAGTTCTTATGTTCGTCCTCGTTTTCGGACTCTGTTGTTCTTCGTTTTCCTGGGCTCAGGAAAAAGCCATCAATTCTCACAATATCCAAATCCGGGCTGAAGTCAGAATTCTTGATATGAACCAGGGTGTTGTCGAGAGCGGACGACACGTAACCGGCCTGATCGCGGAACTCACACATCTCGATCTACCTGAAGTCCATATTGGAATGCCCGTTTCCCCTGAGCTCAAAGGTGCCATCCATTTTCTCCAGAATAACGCCAAGGAAATCTACATGAGCGTCCAATGTCCGGACATCAAGGTCAAAACCCTGGATGGAATTTTCCAATTACCCAAGCAAGATTGGCAAGGTTTGGTGAAAGCCCGAGTGAACATTCATGTTATAGCTATCGAAGCCCATTATTTCCATGGACAAAATCCCACCATGGCGTTTTTCCCCGTCGTGACCGATATAGAGAATATTGTCCTGCCCTCCGCTATATTTCAGATCCCGGTGGAACATCAGAAGATGACCAATGGAATATGGGAAGACCCTCAAGCGAAGGCATGCAGCGCCAATATGCGGGTTGTCATGGGAGCCGTCGAAATGTACAACATGGATCATCAAACCCCCATGACTCAGCTCAACCTCGAAGAATTAGTCGCCGGCAAATACCTCACTGCGATCCCGACTTGTTCGCATAAAGGAACCTACTCCATCGTTCAACATCCCACAGCCGGTAGCTGGGTGGAGTGCTCGTTCCATTCGAAAATTCAATACTAAGAATTCCTGAAATCCACAGCGGATTTCTATTCGAAACACATCCCCTGCCTTCGGCAGGGGATTTTACTTTATACCTATTCCATTTGTTCAATGGTTTGAATATTCCACCTATTGAGTCCTGCCTTTTGAAAACTACTCCTCAAGCTCGGCCGGATTACAGCGCCGGCGCCTAATCCCGCCCTATATCGCCCAGGGATGGCGTAGATACCCGAAATACGCCCGGATGGCGTGCTTTTTCGGGTATATCGCCCAGGGATGGCGCGCTTTTTCGGGTATCCGAAAACCGGCTTTCATTTTGCCAATCGCAATGACGGTTTCAAGCTTTGATTGATCGTGATGGATACTATAATCGTTTGCGATTTACCGCTTGCCGGAAGATTTTCCCCATACGGCATATTGGTCGCCGAAGGCTAGAAGTTTGAAGGAAGGCTCGGGACACCAATCCACCCAACCGAGCTTAACGGCGATTTTGTCGTCAACCGTAGCTGCATACAAACCATTCTCGGCTTTGAGAATGTTGATTTTGCTTTCGCTATGAATTGCATAATTTTTCCTGATATCGATGATCTTCTTTATCTGCGCCTTGAGATTCCAATCATAGACATGTTCCCAAAATACGCAAGGAATTCCCGGATGCGTGAGAATATAAGCATAACCTTGCATCGTCTTATTGGAAGGGAAGGGCCAATGGCCCTGTTGGGAACCCGTATCATGATTGTCAAGAAACGTTACCGCCCGTTTCGGCCACCAGCCGATAAGACCCGGCGCTTTACCCTGTGAATCGCGAAGCCGCCAATATTCACCATTTACGGCTATTTGCAGAATTCCCTTCGTCGTAAAATCGAAAGCCGACGAACTCGAACCGGATTTTTCAAGCCAATCGCACAGCTTCCGACGATGCGCATCTTGATTGGGATTTAAACCGGATTCGTCGTAGGACATGTCGGTCCAATATTCGCCAACAGAGAAATCAGGCGATGTCTTATCGTCGAACAATGCAAGATAACGAGGCGCAAAGCCTCTTACAAAATCATATCGCCATCCGTTGAAACCCAGTTTTTTGAGCCAGTTCATCCAGGCTATGATATCTTTTTGGACCGTCGTATTCGAATGATCGATATCGGGCGCAGCTTGATAATCCTCCCCGGAATCTGATTCCCCGGTCCCGCCGTATTCTCCACGGCAAACAGCCCATTGTTCCCAATTTGCAAGCCCCGAAGGGAAATGGAAAACATTCCAGACCCCACTGGCATCTTGCTGACCTGCACAGCGATGATTGAGCACAAGATCGGCAATTACCTTGATTTTCACCGCGTGAAGATTCGCAATGCAGGTTTCCAATTGCTCTTTATTGCCGTAAAATGTGGGATTATCAGCCAATCCCACGTCATAATAATCGCCGGGAAGATATCCTTGCGGACGGACGGAGCGCGAAACAGGAGGAAGCCAAATCATGGTTATTCCCATATCGGCCAAATCCTTGGCACGGCTACCGACCATCTGAAACCATTTTCCGGGGGAACCGCCTACCGCTGAATTCCAACCGAAGCCCTGCATTAGAATTCCAGCCCCGGTTTCGTTGCGATTCGCAGCATAAGATATATTCCGACTTATCGAAAACAAACAAATCAACAGAGTTAATCCGATAAACAACTTCATTCTATCGAATCTCATTTTCTTACCCCTCAACAGAATATCGCTTCTTAATTATACCAAATAAAAATCCAAAACCGATAAGATCCCGGGGTTTATGGGGAATAAGGCCTTATAACTACAGTGAATTTCTAGGATTTCCGGCCATAAAAGCCTGGAAGAAAACAATCGGACAATCCGGTTATTTTCCACCAGGCTCTAAGAAAATCAGTCGATTGTTATCTGCAAAGTTGATGAAAGACCGCCGACGGTAACTGTAACTTGCGCCGTCGGGTTACTGAAAACCGCTCCCCAAGCCGGGCAAGTAAATTGAATGTAACCGTCATACCAACTTGTCGGGGTCAGAGAAATAGTTCCATGGTCCGTCGCGGTTATCGCAATAGTACTAAGCCCTTCGTTTTGCGATGTTCCCAAATAATTTCCGTAGATCGTAACCGTTTCGTTTTCTTTTGCCGGATTCGGGTTGAAGGAAACAAGCGAAGGCCCTTCGACTTTAAAAGTAGACGGAGAGCTTTGTTTGCCGTTAATCGAAACGATGACATTTTGGGCTCCGGCGGCGGAAACCTGAGGAACTTTCACTTGAATTGAATTTTCCGACCAAGAGACGACCGTGGCGATCTGACCACCGATGGTAACATAGCCGGACGATTGACTTTGCGTAGTTCCGAATCCTGAGCCGCTTATCGTGATTGTTGCTCCGATGTTGTCAGCGGTTGGCGATATGTTCGAAATCGTCGGAACGGTAAGATTAAAGGAAGTCGTATTCGACTGTCGAGTGCCGTCAACCCACACGACAACCGAAACCGTTCCCGATTGATAACTCGACGGAGTCGGAACAACGCATGTAATCGTCGTTTCGCTCCATGTAACTATCGTCGCGACTTGCCCGTTAAATGCAACATATGAACTCCCCTGTTTGGTTCCGAAATATTGACCGGTCAGGGTGACCTGTGTTCCGGGATTTCCGCTCGCAGGCGAGACTCCGGAAAGGATGGGATTGCTTATGGTAAATTGAACGCTTGAATTCGATGTGACTCCCGCGACCGTCACCAGAAAGGAGCCGCTTGTTTGAGAAGTCGCAGGAATCACAACGGTTATGACATTGTCGCTCCAACTGTTCGGAACTACCGTCACACCGGCATAGCTGACGACGCTCGCACCTTGTACCGTCCCGAATCCGCTTCCTTGAAGGGTTACAAGCGTACCGGCTCCACCCGATTGGGGAGAAATCGAAAGGATTTTAAGAGTAGTGGCCGACGCGACGGGATTTTGCGAACTTCCGCTGCCGCCGCATCCGGATGTTAAAAGAATTAAGCTTATTATTAAAAGTACAAATAGTCGTCTCATGAATATGATTATAAGATGCATGTACACTTCCGTCAATTAGAGCATTGTAAATTTTCTTTTTGCGTCGAACATGAAAAAGCTCATTCCACGGTTCGATACTTCACCATGAACAGCGTTTGTTCAGAGTGACCGAAGGTGATTACCTATCGCTGCGCGATCGCATTAAGTGTTTAATTCGCCCAGATGCCCTTTTTGAATAACTTTTATGGCGCTTTGTTCCGCCAAGTCAAGAGTACTTATGACTTTGTCCAACGTAGGCCCGGCCTTGTTCCTTAAGAATGCCGCCAAGAAATCGATAAATTGATTTCCGCGACGACCTTCTGAAAAGGTCTTATGGGTTTTCATCAATTCCGGCAAATCCTCCGGAAGAGCCAATTCCATAAGATAGTGGAAGCAATCGCTGAAACTTTCTCCGGGAATTTTATCCAGAGAATCGAGCAGGTTTTTCAAGCCCTTCTCGCGAGGCATAAGCAAAGATGCCAGGCCTTTGGCATTGATTGAAATCACCAGCGTCGGACTTAAAACCAATTTTTCCAACGCGGCTCGATTTTTTTGCATAAAGAGCGCATATAATGCATTCAATCGCAAATCGAGGCTTTCACTTTCCTTCAAGGCTATGTCGATCAACAACGAGCCGCTGATATCAGCCGGATAGTTTCCCAATGAACCGACGGCCATCAAACGTACTTCGGATGCCGGATCAGCGAGCATCTTTCCCAAATTCTCGAAACCCGCATCGGCACCAACCTTAGCAACCGACGCCGTCGCTATCTGCCTTACCCATTTATCGGTGTGTTTGAGACCTTGGTGAATCATGGCGGTAAAATGCACGTTGAATTCCGACAAATCGACGACTTTCAAGACAAGCTGCGCCAGATCTTCGTTCCATTGCTGAAGTTCGGCAAGAACATCCCTGATATTGCTCGCGTCTTTTTCACGCCATTGAATTCTAAATTGCTGATTGGCATCGGGAGAATTCGGGTTGATGATCAAACGCAAAAGACCTTCCCCGCCCAGATGCTTCAACGCGAATAGACAGGCTTCGGTAAAATGGTAGTTCGCGTAATTTTCGATCCGGGAAAAAGCGTTTCTCATCGACTTCAATATTTTGGGCAAGTAATCGGGTCTATTGGCGTATGATATGATCTCGACGGCTTTCCCTTTTCTCATGAAATCAGCATCGGAATCGAGAACCCAGGCTGCTTCTTCCGAAAGATCCTCCTGGAAATTCCATTTTTTTCCGGATCGGGCGACAACGTCGGCCATCGCGGCAATAAAGTGCGGCCGACAGCTGATATCGGACTTTTTTACGGCATTGATCAGACGACTCATGACTTTTCGACCACGGTTGGGATGAAAAAAAAGAAGATCTTCGATTTTTGCCGCGGCTTCCTTTTGAACCCGGGGAGGTAATCGCGGAACGCCGGCAAGCAAAACGGCGAGAGCACAACCCCGAAGATCAATGATATCGCAGATAGCATCAGTCAACACTTGAGATTTTGTACAAGCCAGTTTGCCCACCCGTCTTCGCAACCTGTTTACGTCTCGGTTTGGAGGAAGCACAAGCTTTTCAGATTCATTTTTATTCATCTGCAATCCCATAATCAAAGAAGTGTCATAATTCGGTTCAATCGCCGGCGATCGACCGGATTCTGAACCGAGATTTCTAGTATTTTTTGTGTTTCTTCCTTCAATCGACGAATTTGGTTGAAATTCATCGACTTTCCCAGAATCAGGCAAAACATAAAGGGATACAAGGCATCACATTCAATGGCTTTTTGCCAATACATCCAGAATTTCGCGGGTTTGTTGCGCGCCAAATAAACCAGAGCCGCGAGAGCCAGTGCTTCGGGTTTCTCCGGATCTTCCTTGAGAACCATTTCAAGTTCCCGCAATGCCTGCGAAAGATCTCCCATATAAAACGAGGCTTTCCCAAAAAGCAAGTGATCTTCAAGAAAGCGCGGTTGATAATCTCCGATTCGTTTTAAAAGAACAGGTACCGCCTCAGAATTTCCCGAAGCCAAAGCAAGTTCTACTTTTGCAAGTATTTCCAAAAGACTTTCAATGCCGTCATTGAAGTTTTCCCAGATTTTTTGGGCCTCTTGAGGCGCTCCTTTGAGAATCGCCAGCTTTGAATACCAAAGAGCCACTTCCTCATCGGTCGGAGAGATACGCAAAAGTAATTTAAATGATTTGTCCGCCAGATCCAGGTCGTCAAGCCTTAGAGCAATATAACCCTGAAGAAAAAGGCCGTGTGAATTTTCCGGGAAATCATTCATGATAAGCGAAAGCGCTTCTTGCGCTCCCGTAAAATCTTTCTCCAGCAGCTGCAACTCAACCAGTGCCAGATGCAAGTCGGCTACGCCGGAAACTTCCTTAAGCGAGTCTTCGAGAAATTCCTTCGCTTCCGCTACTCTTCCGGACATCGCTAAAGATTTCGCCAAGTTGATGCGATGCCGCGGATCGGGTGTCGAAGTTTTGAAAATATACGAGTACATTTGGAACGCATCTTCGAAATTTCGCGATTGATACAACAAATTTCCCAATTCCTCGGCGACGAAAATATCATCGGGATTGTTCGCGGCAATATCCTTCAAAGCCGAAGATGCATCATCGATTGAAGTTCGCCCGTCGTATAAACCGTCAAGAATGTCGTAAACCTCGGTTTCGAAGGGACTATGGGAAACCGAAGGCCCGTCCTGCTCTTCGTTGCGTTTTTTCAAAACCGGCATTCGCCGGGAAATCTCGTCCATTTTTTGCCGCAGAAGCGGATGAGAAGGATCATTGGCTAGAGCCTTTCTCAGTTGCGATACGGCGTCATCAATCTGGTTCCCCTCGATCATAAGATCAACCATCATGATATTAAATGCGGGATTTTTTGGATCTACCATGAATCCGCGTTTTAGAGTGGTCATCGCCTTGTCTCTCATTCCAAGAGCAAGTTGACATTTGGTAAGCCCTTCAAGGGCTTCAGTAGAATCACAGGCTACCGAGACGGCTTTACGGTAAACTTCAAGCGCTTGCGTAAATTTTTCGGACTCAATAAGATCTCGACCCAATTGAATAAGCCCTTCAACATTTTCGGAAAAGGAATCCACGACATCGTAAAGAATCGAAGCGGACTCTTCCTTTCGACCTAAAAGGGAAAGGCAATGCGCCATCGAACGACGGATCTCAACGTCTTCCGGAACGACGTCGGAAGCCCGCCTAAACGCCTCCAGCGCCTTTTCGGGCTCTTCCTTGTAAAGGAAGGCTTTTCCCATGTTGAACAACGCCAGTGAATTCTCGGGGTCTTTGTCGATAACTTTGGATAATATCTGAGTAGATCGCTCTGAAAGCCCTTTTTGAAGATAGGCCGCACCGAGATTGATCATAACAGCAACATTTTCAGGTTCGAGCTCAAGCGCTCGGTTGTATTGCTCGATGGCATGATCGAATAAACCGCGCTCTTGAAATTCAATCCCGCGTTGAAACAGTTCTCCGGCGGTATCCATTAAAATTCTTCCTCACGATGAGATTGGCTCTGTTTTTGGCTGGAGCGGTTCTTGAGGTGTTTATCTTCCTTGTATTTTTGAAGGTTTTCGATCATCGCGCAGTAGTTCTCGACTTCTTGTGGAGCACATTCCTTGAACTTCGAATAAGTTTCATAGTAGCGATAAAAAACACGGCTGTTGATTCCTCCCATTTTATTTTTCGCCACCAAAATTTCCGAGATCGGAATAAGAAAATTATCTTTTCCCCATTGCCATTCAAGAAAAGGAGTCTCAAAATCATTCAAGTAATCGCAATATATAAAGAAAACGACGTAAGGATCGTAAAGAAGCCCCATGATTTCTTCGAGATCTTCTCTAACGGGCCTGCGATTACTGATGGCTTTCGGAAGCCCCGCAGTGGAGATTACGGTGACCCCTTCGCTGGCTGAAATACTCTTCAATTCGGCCGAAAGCAGGTTACATTTTTCGTTGAAACTAAGTCGTTCCTGCTTCAGGCGGATTTTAAAAATCGGATCTATTACTACGGCCACTTCTCCGCCGCGTTCAAGCTTGGTTCGTTTCACTAGTTTCTTGACATCTTCCAGAAAAAAACGGCCGTTCGATTCATCAATGATGAATAAGCGTTCCCGCATTTGCGAAACCCGATCAAAACCTTCGATGCGCTTTTTTTCCAATTCCTGATTCGCAACATAAGGGTTTTTTACGTAATCGGTCGGAACTTCCGCGCTCAATGCCACCAGTTTTCCGGTAACATCAAGACGATTCAGATCGAGACTGAAAAAAAGAACGGTAAGATCAGGATTGAGAGTCGCCAAATCCCAGGCCAACTGCGTCGCGAAAGTGGATTTCCCCATGCCGACGCCGCCGGTGATAAGATAAAATTCCTTTTGAAAACCGTTTAATTTCTCCTGCAAAATCGGAAAACTCGTGTCGTAACCCAAATATCCCTTTTTGCGGGTTTTATTGTCTTGTATCAAGTCGCGCATTTCCGTAATGTGCAGATCGAGATTGCGGATATAACCGGTGCTTCCCTGGAGAAAAAGGCCGCGCAAATCGTGAATGCAACCACCGATGGTCTCAAAAGCATCATCATCTTCCCGACCGATTTTCTCCGAATACTGAATCAATAGACGCCGTGCCTGCGCACGGATATTGCGTTCCCGTATTCTATCCACCACCGGATCGAGATCATCGAGCATCGTGACGCCCGGCGATTTGAACGGAGCCGAGAAAAGCTGTTCAAGGCGATCGGAACCGCCGATCCATTCGAGTTTCGGTTTGCCGCCCTTTTGTTCTTCCTGAAGCCGCTTCAACAGATTAGGCAGGTTAAGCGTCTCTTCGACTTTCAATGACGTCAAAATGCAATCCAAAAGGATACGATTGCTTTCCAATCCTTGGAAGTCCGACATGGAAAAATGTTTTTCAAAAAGCTGCTTTCCGTTGATGACGGGATCAAAAATGAGATTCGCAAGAATTATCTCTTCATCCAAAGCCATTTCGCTCAAGAAGCGGTTCAGGACGGCAGATGTCTGAGTTTGATCAACCTTGCACGGCTGTTTTCCTTTGGTTTTGGCCACACGGCACCTCCGAAGAGTCTAATTCTAGCCTACATGTTCCAACCTGTCAAATCGCTATTTTTCCGGCAGAGCAAACGCACTAAAAATGCAAAACCCTCTTGTAATCACGGTAGCAAAGCGTAACCCGCCGACCCGGCGGATTACGGTGAAAGCGCGCCTAATCCGCCCTACAGAAATTTTAGTGCGTTTGCCCTGGTTTTCCCGGGTCAATCGCGCAATATCGCCAAATTCCATTTAATTCACGGCGGATTACGCTTCGACGACGGCTCGCTAATCCGCCCTACAATCGGCTCTAATACTACAACGGTAGATGCCACCGAGAGCGCAGAGAGCCCGGAGAACAGGGGGATGGGAAATTATTGGAATATTTTTCAAACTCGCTCTGTGACCTCTGTGCCTCCGTGGCAATTTAATAAGTGCGGTTGTCATACTAAGCAAAGATTCAGTCAATTTCATACAGTGTCGTTTCTATCATTAAACAGGTTCAAAGCGAAATTCCGAATTCGCTTAGCTGGTCTTGAAAAGTCATACCGGAAGCAGGAACCATTCTGATGGTCAGTGCAAAAATATTTTGTTTCCGCACAATATGGTCGGGAATTTTCACGAGATCCTTTTCCGTGCAAACCAATGTCGCATTGGCTTCGGCAGCCTTTTCTCCCAACCCGATCAGCTCGTTTGAAGAAAACAAATGATGGTCGCGAAACCAGGCGGTAGCGACAACCCGCTTTCCAAGACCATGCAACATTTTCATGAAAGACTCGGGCGACGCGATCGCGGCAAAAGCCAAAACTCGCTCAGGACCTTTCTCACATGGCAATACACCGCCGGAAGACGAGATCCACCCGCAAGGTTGAGTTTTCACCTCTATTATCGGCGCATCAGGAGCGATCATCGACAATTGCTCAAGGACCAATTTCTTATTGTTTGTCGACACGGATTCGCATCGCGTCATAAAAACGGCGGTAGCTGCACGCAACCGACGCAATGGTTCGCGAAGCCGCCCGCAAGGCAAAAGTCGGCTGTCTTGAGGCATCAGCGTTGCGTCCCACAAGACAAAATCGCAATCTTTCCGAATTCGCCGATATTGGAAACCGTCGTCAAGGAACAAAACTTCGGGCGAAAACAATCTTTCCGCCATACCGGCGGAGTGGGCGCGGTTTTTTCCCAAGAGCAAAGGAATTTCCGGAAATTTCCGATTAAACAATAATGCTTCATCCGTCAACGCGCGAGGATGAGACCCCCGACCTCGCAACAGATAGAAAGATCGCTCCCAAGGACTGCGGTATCCGCGACTCAAAACCGCGACTTTTCGAGATTCGCGTATCTCTTGTACCATTTCGAATAGTATCGGAGTTTTGCCTGTTCCGCCGACCGATAAGTTCCCGATGGATATTACTTTCGCCTTGGGGTGTTTGACGAGAAACGGAAACAGCGAAAAAAATTTCCGTTCGCCGAATGCAAGCATTCCATAAAGTTTAGCCAGGAGTTTTAACGAAAAATTATCCACTACCGTCCATATACCTTATAAAAGCGGTTTTCATCAGCTCGTAACGAACCATCGCATCGGAAACGAAATCACGGCGCGCTTTAACGGGACAATCGAAAGAAGTTGCCCCAATATCGGTATCAACGCCGGCTTCCTTACATAAAGACAGAACTTTCTTGTCATACGGGAAAGGAATTACCGGAACGGAGCATCGCAGCATCGCCAAAAGAACATGGTAACGCATCGCCCAACCTTCCTTCAAGCCGGAACACAATTCGAGAAGAGCGGTAAAATCGGCGGGTTCATGGATTTTCAACTCCGGGAAAGTCGCCGCCATGATTCGGGTATCTTCCCGACGAGCTGAAATACCTATAAACGCGGAAGATTCGTATTTTAGCGCGGCTTTGTTCCCGGCTTGTATAATCCATCGACGGTCAAACCATGGTCGTATGTTTATTCCCGTTGAAAACCGGGTTTTACGACACGACTCCGGAGAATACGGAATTCCCCATGACCAATCGACGCCGTGATTCCCGCGTTTCCCCGACAATGAAAAAAAAGTTTCACGCGACTCTAGATCCCGAAGCCAGGAAACGTCTACCGCTTTCAATGCCTTGCCGGCCAACGCATTCGATAAATTACGCTGCAAAGGCCCGAGACCCGCTCCCCAAAGGGACGGCTTACGGCCGAAGTTGCGGGCCGCGATCATCCGTAAAGCATAAAACAAAACTCCTTCAAAGGACCAATCCTGAAGAATTCCTCCGGAAAAAATTACACGATCGGCTCGAATCAGTTCACGAAGGTAAAGAGGCCAGGAAAGAAATCCGCGGCGTTTAACGACTTCGACTTCGGTGCCCGAATAAAAATTTCCGCTTGTTGCGATTATCGAAGCAGAATTCCCTACAGCCGATACGATGCCGCGAAGAATTGCTTGATCTCCAAGATTCCCTTCTCCGAAAAACCCGACGGCAAGAACGCGCTTTTTTCTCATCAATCAAGCTATCTCGGCAAAAGCATGCATGATATCTTCAACACGATCGTCCCACGTCGGAATCGATTCACGGCGAGTCCGCACGCGCATTCCCCGCCAAGATCCGTTAAACGCCGAATCGATCAACTCTCCGGGACGGGAGGCCGCCCGATCGACAAAGGGATGTTCGCGAAGTCCCGCGACATCGGTTCCCCAAATTGCCAATCCGCGAGCCGCATATTCGTAAACCTTTATCGGATCAACCGCTGAAGTAAGAAGCTCAGCCTTGAAAGGAACGATCCCGACGTGGCAGGCATCGAGCAACTTCATTAAAGGCTCACTGCTCAAGAAGCCGTGAAACTTGACATTTCGATTCGCGGTAAAATGCTTAAAACGCTTTCCTCGCCCGGTTCCGGCGACGTTCATCTCAACGCGCGGATCCCGGCATAGTTGCTCAAGCCAGTCGAAATCGATCCATTCGTAATGTGCGCCCGACGAGACGATTTTCAAGGGCGGAAATTCAGGTTTATCGTCTCGGGTCGACGAGATCCATGAGGCATTTACGGCATTAGGAATGAGAAAGCAGTTGGCCCGCCGGCTCCGTCGTATATCGGTAAAAAGGGCGGGGCTGGAAGCAAAAATCAAATCGGATTCGTCATAAATAGCCTTTTCATAAGAGGCCCATACACGCGGGTTTTGTCCGGGAAAACAACCGTGACGATCGCAGCGGTCATAGACCTGGAACGACCATTTTAACCGGGAAAAGCTCGCCGTCGCCGGATCGGCAATCCATAAAAGCGTATGTGAGGCGTCGAGAAAACGATTTTTGGCCAATATCGTCAGAGCGAATCGATTGGATATGCGTTGCAGCGAGGGACTTCGGCTGAAGCGAAAAGGCACGGAAAGCGAAAAAACCCGCAATGTCGGTGAGATATCGCGCAAAGAAAGATCAAAACCGGGCGCTTTTATCGGGTCGATATAATCGACTTGAAAACCTTGACGGGAAAGGCCGACAGCCAGCGCTTGATGCCGTTGCGTCAAACCGCTATATACGGCAGGCGCAACGAAAAGAATGCGGTTGGGAAATCGTTTGTGAAGCTTACTAACAGCTATTGCCGGAGACATCGATCAAAGTTTCCTCAAAACGGTCGATCATCGTCGTAAATGAATTATTCTCCGCGTAGAAGTTCCGAGCTCCCTCCGCGAGCGTTTTCCACAGCGTGGGAGTCATGCATTTTCGCAGGGCCGAAACCAGCTCTTGTTTGTTTCCAGGCTCTATCAAAAAACCGTTTTTCCCTTCGCGAATAATTTCGGGTATACCGCCAGTTCGTGTTGCTATACAAGGAATTCCGTATTTCATCGCTTCCAAGAGCACAAGGGGAATTCCCTCTCCGAGGGATGGCAATAAAACAATATGAATCTTGGGATAAAAAAGGTCAAGATTTTGTTTGAATCCCCAAAAAACCAAGACTTTTTCGAGACGGTTTCGACTGAATCGCGCTTTAAGTTCTTCTTTGCAAGGCCCGTCACCCAGACACCAAACTTTCATCGCGGACAATTGTTCGATATTTTCTTCAATACCGGTCAATGCCCACTCGTGCCCCTTGTTGCGATGGAGCTTGGCGGGAATAGCTATAATCCAAGGCGGTCCGGGCTCCTTAATCGCTGAAACGGGTTGACCGCTGATTTGGTTTGGAAGAACCGTGATTTTTTTCGGGTCCATTCCTTGCCTGACGAGATGATCGCAAACAGCTTCCGAAACCGCTATGAGACGATCGCAACGGCGATAATACGATAGACGATTCAAGCCGTGCACGTGAGCCAAAACCCGCGTATCTAAAAATATTCGCGCCATCGCGGAAAAAAGAGAGGCTTTGTTCAGATGAGCGCTGACAAGCGGTGTTTTCGTCCGGCGAAGATCCCGCAACAGTTTACAAGCGAAGAAAAACCCGCCCGCCTTCATGGAGGCCGATGCAGCATTGATTCCTGATTTTATAAAAAAGCTTTCAAGAGGCTGACCGCCGCAGGTAGCGGAAATATCCCAGCCCCTTTTCTTAAGAGAGTCCGCGAGGGTAAGCGCCATGCGTTCCCCGCCGCCAAGCTCTTTTGAAGAAATCGCGAAATGCACGATATTGCGATGTGCGCATGAAAGTCCGCGATAAAGCGCGATATGCTTTTTCAGGCAGTTGAGACGGTCAAAAGATCCGTTCACGCGTCGACGGGCCGCTTCTCCAAGTTTGGCGCGAAGGTGACGATCAATCGTCAGTCGATATAATTCACGAAAAAGAAGCTCGGGATTGTCGGGCTCAACAAGCAAACCATCGATTCCATGCCTGATGATTTCCGTGATACCGCCCACTCGGCTGGCAACAACCGGCAACGATCGTTCCATGGCTTCACAAATATTTATGCCGAACGCTTCCTCGCGCGACGGCGATACGAAGATATCCAGTCCGCTTAGAAACGCTCTCGAATCCGAGATGGAACCGACCAGTTCGGCTTCCTCCATAATATTCACTCGTTGAATCATTTCCTCGAGTTTGTGTCGCTCTTTCCCTTCGCCGCCGATAATAAGGCGGAATTTCAACCCGCATGCTTTCAACTTCGAGCAGGCTTGAATGAGAACATCGATGCCTTTAACCGGATGCAAGCGAGACAAGGCTCCCAGACGTAAAACATCCGAAGCGGTTGATTTCTCCGCCGGCGAAAAAATATTGACACCCGGAAAAATCAGCAGTTTTCGATTTTCCGGAACAGGGCGAATGACCGCGGAATACCAGTCGGCGAGATGCCGGCTTGGAAAAATCAATTTGTCCGAAAAGGGCGCCATTTTACGTTCCAGCCTGTGATAACCCCCTGTTTCGACTCCATGAACCGATGTAATCAGCGGGATATCGCATCCTATTTTTTTTACGGCTCTTGCCCAAAAGGTTGCCCGAAACAAATGTGAATGAATAATATCGGGTCGATATCGTTTCACGATCGAGCGCAAACGATTGAAGGCGAGAAAATCGAAAAACCCTTCAGGAAGAATCTCGACGCCGATTCCCTCTCGACGCAGTTGCCCGCCGATGGGACCGTCTTTAAACGCGACAACCATTACCGAGTGCTTCATCGCCTTGAGATGGCGGCAAAGGTCAAGCACTATCACCTGGGCACCACCCATGGTCAACGCATTGATCGTTTGCAGAATCTTCATCAGTTTTTCGAAACCGAATATATCCGATTCACCAGGAATTGAGCGACGAAAACCGATTACCTGAAATTAACGGCATAATACATCTACAAAAACGACAAACCTCGAAAATCCGGTAGTGTCCTAAATTAACTGAAAAATTCAACGCAGCCGCTGAGATGCGGAAAAAGCTCACGAAATTCATAACGATTTTCTTCCGTGTCTGCCGTAAAAAAAGTTAAAATATGACACCACCGAAAACCCGGACTTTATTTCGAAGGTTTGAGAAGCCAGCGTCGCCCGACCATATAAAGAAATAGGCCTAAGACGAGAAAGAGAATCGTTGAAAAAAGATTGGACTCGGTAAGCATCTGTAGGACTTTATAATTGGAGTCGGTTTCAGCCATGGTTTTGATCGCTTGTCCGATATTCAATTTTTTCGTCAAACCCTCATTCAAAGCCATCATAGCAGTGCCGATGCCCGCGATCGCTCCGCCGGCTATCAACCCGGAAGATACAAGAACTCCGGGGCTGGATTCCGACTCGGCGGCCGATGTCTTCGTTGAAAGCTCGACCAACCATCTGACGATGCCTCCCAAGAAAATCGGAACTGAAGACGAGAAGGGCAAGTAGACACCGACCGCGAAAGGCAATGACGAAACCTGACACAATTCGAGAACGACGGCGATGAAAGCGCCGATAATAACGAGTATCCACGGCAATTTCTGAGTCAGTATTCCGTCGATTATCAACGACATGAGACGAGCTTTCGGAGAATTGTATTTTTGTATGGGCGCACCCAAATTGACGAAGTACTTTAAATTGCCTTCGTTATCCGCCAAGTATTTTCCCGCCGGAATTCCTTCCATTTCCTGATCCAGACTAAAAACGAAATACTCATTGGCGTCTTCCGTCAGCTCTTTGGTGCCGTCGGGTTTTTCCGTCGCGACTTTATTCTTGAGCTTTTCTCTGGTAACGAGTTTTGATTTATCGACGCGATATCCCTTATTTTCAACATTTGAATAGCGAATATCGGAATCCCGGTGAAGTATTACTCCGTTGATTCCGGGGTCAACGACATACGCAACCCGGCCGTCATCATGAATAAGATATTTTCCGGGTTGAAGACTACCGGTTTCAGTGGCAAGCTCATGTATGAAGAGAACCTTATATTCATTGAAATCAATCTTGCCTTCAGGGCCCCAAAGCGTTTCTTTTTTCGTCAACTGAGAAACGTCGCCGAGATATTTCATCGGAACGGACGGTCGGGCGAAAACCGTTGAAGCATCATTCAAGACGAGCAATGTCCAGCCGATGACGATTGCCGAGGTAAGCGCACCTACGAGAATGGCTATTTGTTGAAATCGCGGCGTGGCGCCCACGAGATAACCGGTTTTCAGATCCTGCGATGTGGTTCCGCCGTTCGATGCCGCTATGCAAACAACGGCGGCGATCGACAACGCGGAAAGCCTATAGCTGGTTCCGGTCCAACCCATGGCGAGGAATATCAGACAAGTCAGAAGAAGTGTTGAAACCGTCATTCCGGAGATCGGATTGGATGAAGAGCCGATTTCACCGGTTAAGCGGGAACTCACGGTTACGAAAAGGAAGCCGAACAAGACGATCAGAACCGCACCCATCAAATTGACGTTTAGCATGGGAGAAATCCAGATGGCTGCCAGAAGAAGCAATGAGCCGATGACGACGAAAGACAAAGGAAGGTCATTGTCGGTTCTTTTCGTTTCGTTTTTTTGACCGCCGCCTCCGATATCTTTCAAGCCGGCTTTGAATGATGAAAAAATCAGGGGAAGAGAAGAAACAAGACTGATGATTCCTCCGGCGGCAACCGCTCCGGCACCGATGTATAAGACATAAGCCTTCCAGATATCTTCGGTAGACATGTCCTTAATCAGGGTCATGCCGGGAAACAGCGGCTGGGTAAGATTCTCGCCGAACATTTTAATGAGAGGAATCAAAATCAGGGTGGAGAGAATGCCCCCGGCCATCATGAGGCAACCGGTTGCGGGGCCGATGATGTAACCCACTCCCAGAAGCTCGGGAGCGAATTCTCCCGCGATTTCAACTCCCTTATACCAGCTCAAAACCCGGCTTGGTATCGAAACCCACAGTTTCAATCCTTCATATAAAAATTTATAGATAAAACCTACGCCGAAACCCGTAAACACGGTTTTCGCGCTGGTTCCACCCTGCTCGCCGACGATGAGAACTTCCGCGCAAGCCGTTCCTTCAGGATACGGCAGTTTGCCGTGCTGCTTGACGATCAAACCACGGCGAAGCGGAATCATCATCAACACCCCGAGTAAGCCGCCAAGGCAGGCAACAGTCATTACTCTGACGACTTCCATGTCATAGCCTAAAATCATGAGAGCCGGCATCGTAACGCCCACGCCGAAAGCTATTGATTCTCCCGCCGATCCCGTTGTTTGTACGATATTGTTTTCGAGAATGGTCGCTTGGCGAACTCTGAAAACCCACGATAGGAAGCGGAATATGGTTATGGATAATACCGCAACCGGAATCGAAGCGCTGATCGTCATGCCGACCTTAAGTACAAGATACAGAGAAGAAGCGCCGAAAATTATTCCCAGTATCGCACCGATAAAGACCGGCAAGAAGGAAAACTCGGGAATTATTTGGGAATCCGGGATATACGGTTTATGGGATGCGGGATCGCTTGCGGGCGTTGAATTATCTTGGCTCATCGGACTCCTCCACGATATCGTTGAAAAATAAAATCGGAACCCTCACATAATCATCCGGCGGTTGCGACCTGAAACAAGTTACCTAACGATCATCAACATGACGAATTGAAAAAAGAAATCGCGTCTTTCATGACATGCGGGATTTAAAACGGTTCCGCAAAGTTATCACAAATCGACGGGTTTTGAAAGTTTCAGCAAAAAGTCGGTAGCCATTTCGGCCAGTTCGGTTCCCGAACGACTTGTCGACAAAAGAACGTCGATTCCTTTGGGATCATCAGCCAAACCGGCCGCGTAAGCCGCGCACACTTGTTGATCGGGGGTTCCTTGCGAAAGCATGTTGTGAATAATATCCCTTCCGGCATTCCCGAAACCAAGAAGCGCCAATGCCGCGGTTTTTCGCACTTTCCAGGAAGAATCGTTGGTCAATCCGATAAGCAACTCCCGGTAGTTTTGCAGTTTCAACTTGCCGCAAATGTATGTCCCCGAGAGTCTCGCGCCTTCATCGGTGCTTTTCATCATATCTTCGACCGCGGTAAGGTTTTGGGTGCAACCCAATTCCCATAGGCATTGAATGACGTCCGCTTTAACGCGGTGATCACTATCACCAAGCAATCCTTTTATCCTATCCGTAACTTCGTCATTGGATTTTCCCAAAGCCAGGAATTTCCGTTTTAAAGCCTGAATAGCGTTGGCTCTGACTCGGGAATCCGCATGATAAAGAAAATTGGTGAGAAACGGAACGAGATCTTCACCGGGAAAATCTCCCATAGCGGATACTACCGTCGCTCGAATTTTATCGCTGGCTGTAATTTCAGCGAGTCGGCATAAATGGGGTATCGAATTATCATCACCGAGCATCGTCAATGCTCGAATAGCCGAGATCGCGACCGTATCGGACGAGTGCGACAGCAGGGGAATCAGCTTCTCCGACGCCGTCGAAATCCGACTTTTACCCAGAGCCGTCACCGCGACTCTTACTACGTCGGGAGCGGTATCTTCAAGAGCCGCCAGAAAAAGAGGCATCCATTGCCAATCGCCCTGATGCTCCAGAATAGTAATTATTCCCCAACGCAAGATCTGAGGAAAGTGATCGAAACCGCTTTGCAGAAGTTCCCTGGCCTTGACATCACCCCAATTCGACAAAACCGTGAGAGCAAAAGCCCGCTCGAAGGTTTCACCTCGTTCCATCCATTCTTTCAGCGGTTGGAGAGATAGTTCCTTGCCGATTTGTTGATCCACCAATTTTCTCATTTCAAGCAGCAAATGATAGCGTTCAAAAACCGCTTCGACCACTTTTTCCCTGGCGACTTCCTGATCGGTGAGTCTCTGAAGATGTCCGCATAAAATATCCAAAGGGACCGGAAATATCGTTCCCTTGATTATCGATATGATTTTGCTTTCCAACCCGGCGTGCCCTTCTCCGATTCCTCTTAAAAGCTTGACCGAAAACAGGGTCAAAAACCGATCATATTTCTCCAGAAGGGCAATCATTTCAACAAGATTCACCATGACTTATCCTCCTTTGCCGCCGATCCGCAATATAGCCTCTCTGACTTGGTTTTGCAGAGGTGAATTCGGATACTGATTAAGAATCTTTTCATAACTCTCTCTCGCTTTTGTATAGTTCCGTAAATATCCCTCGTAGGTAAGACCCGTTGCGAACAACGCCTCGGCCGCGAATGAATTGTTGTAGAATAAATTGTTCAACTCCTCCCATATTTTCACGGCGTTGGTATAATCGGCGAAACCTTCGCGTAAAACGAATCCCATGCGGAAATAAGCTTCATGAACGATAGGTTCGTTGCGCTTCGTGTCGATTATGCGTTGATAAATTCTTCTGGCTTCGTCGTAATTCAAGACCAACATTTCGTTGGCTTTTCCGAGTTTGAGTTCGGCATCCGCCGCAAGAGGCGATGTGGGATGTTCCTTTATGAAGGCTTCCAATAATCGAAGGGCTTTCTGACCGTCCTTGATTTTATCCATGTAAAGGTCGTAAAGTTTCATTGTCACATCACCGACCTCGGAATCATCGGGATTTTCGCTCAACCATCGCTCGTAATATTCTCCGGCTTTCTGCGGGTCAAGCAAGGAGTCCTCCGCAAGAACAACCAATTGTTTCATGATGTCGAGAGTTGCCGGAGAACCCGTATTCGCATCCCAAAGTTCGTTCAGAGCACGCTCGGCTTTGACGAAATCCTGCAAGTCGTCTATATCTCTTTTCTTGATTTCGTCCAGTTGATCGAGAATATCCTTGTCTTCGTCGGAATATTCCCTCTTTGCGCCGCGTTTGGCCGTCGGTTTCTCGACCTTGGCCATTCGTTTCTCGGCAATGCGCTTGATTTTCGAATGGGCGAAAATTCTCACTTCCGGAATTTTCGCGTAATCAAGCTCGATGGATTCATAAAATATATTCGCGAGTTCGGGGTTGGCAAGCCTGTCTTCGACGAGATTTCCTATGCGTAGAACAAGATCGAGATCTTGTTTCGAAGGCGTAAATGTTTTCAATAGAGAATCCAGACAGACGATTGCTTTTACATAATCGCCCTTTTGCTCGTACAAACCTGCGATTTTTAATAGAAGATCCCGGGAACGCGTTATAGGCGGATTGGTCTTGAGATATTCCTCATATTCAACGATGGCGCGATCGTAATCGCGCAAATCATGCTCCAAAACCTTTCCTATGTAATAGGGAAATTCGCTTCGACCTTCTTTCGCGTATCCTCTAAGCCTTTCCATTTCCTTGATATTCATTTGCGCGGTAAGGTTTTTTTCCATTTCAAGCAAGGCTTTCTTTTGAGAGGGAACCAGCGATCTGAACGAAAGAAGATTGTTTATGCGGTTATGCGCCGTAATCAATCTGCCGGCCTCCAAGTCGGCTTTGTACAACCAATAATATCCCGATCGGCTCAACAAGCTTCCCGGATAACGATTAACAAGGGAACTGTACAACGTGTAGGCTTCCTCTTTTTTCCCGATTTTGGCCGTTACTCTAGCCATGCGATAAAGAAGCATATCTTTCCGGCATTCCGGGTGATATAGGCACCGTAAGGCTTTCTCATAATGAGTCAGGGCTTCATTCGCGCGCCCCAGCTCTTCCTTGATGCGACCGGCGAGGTAGTTCAGCCTGGCCGTCTGCGGACGATTTTCGATTTTCGCCAGCGATTCTTGAATAAGACTCAAAGCATAATCGGCATCACCATCCAGGCGCCATACGCGAAAAATCAACTTTTCTCCTTCATCGTGATCTTCACGCTTTTCAGAATATAAAACTTTTTCCCGATATGTCTTCAACGTATTGATTCGCTTGGTCAAGTCTTCCCGATTGCGCGGATCCCTACATGCCGACAGACCTGCTTCCCACAACATAAGCGCTTTTTCGGCGTCGCGATCTTTGGACAGCGCGATATCGCCCAGACCAAGATATGCTTCATCGCGACGGGGCGAATCGGGAAAAAGCTTCAATAAAGCCTGATAATCTTCCAAAGCCTTGGTCGGATCCTGGAGCGCTTCGCTGTACAGTCGAGCTCGTTCCAGCAATATCTCCTCGCCTTCATTGGACTTGATGCCCTTTTTGAGCATCGTTTCAAGTTCCTGTATAGAATTTATCGACCGGGTGTTTTCCGCTCTGATTTTGCTTTCACGAAAGAATTCCGAACGCGGGTAAACCAACGTGATTTCATAAAAAAGATCTTGGGCGCGATATTTCGTATTTTCCGTGCCCTCAACCATTTTTGCAAGCCGGAAGAGGCGGGAAGGAGTTTCGGATTCCTCGGGAAATTTCTCGATTTTATCTTCAATTTCAGCAATAACGCCGCGTTTCCCCAAGTCATCCGTTTTCTTTTCAATCCAAACAATGGAATCGGGTTCGGTAAAACTTTTTCCGTATTCGGACAATATACTTGAAGCTTTTGGAAAATCTTTGTCTTCTTCGGCTTTCTTGATTAATCTTTTCAATGCCTGCAATCTGGTTTTTTCTTCTCCGAGAGATTCAATGGCCTTTTGAACATATTCGAAATTATCGGTCAGACGTTCCAGGCGCAAATAAATTTCGGCCCGTTTCGGGGAGTCAAACGCCAAAGCGGCTTCAAGCGTCTTGACGGCTTCATCTTTTTGTTGATCCTTGTCTTCCATTATCGCTTTTTTTATTGATGCTTCGACTCTGGAAATCGCCGAAACTTCAGGATCATCAATAAGTTTGGAATAAAAACGAAGAGCATTTTTCTTATCCGCGGCTCGTTCATAAACCTGCGGAATTCTATCTCTTATTTCCATTACTCGTTTTCCCGACGGGAAAAACGACAAATATTCAAAATAAGACTTATTTGCCGCTTCATACAGCTTCAGATATCTTTCCTTTACTTGGGCAAGACGAAAGAGAATTTCCGAAAAACTCTCCGGATAGTTCGCGGAAGTCAGCAATTGTTGAGCTTCTTCGACAAAAATTTCGTATTTGGCGCTTCTGAAGAGTCGCCATGACAGATAATGCCTGACGGCTTTTCGCAACGTCTTAAGCGACGGGTTCTTCTTGATGATGGTAGTCAGGACTTTAACCGCCAGCTCGGAATCAGGTTTAGGCACGGCCATGTCGACGAGATATTTTTCGTAGAGAGTTTCGGAATCGGCTTCTTCGAGATCCTTCTCGGTAATCATGCCGACAACGGAGGTCTTTCCCTTTATCGCCCTCGAAGCCGCGGCGATTTTTCCCATATATTTCCCGCCGGGCGGCGACAAAGGACCTCCGTCATCTTTTTCAGCCTTTTCGTTTTTTTCCCGTTCCTGTTTTTCCAGGCGATCTTGGGCTTTTTGAGATAACCATTCATCCGGACCAGGTTCGGTATCAAGCGATTCGAGATCTTTCCTCGCGCGATCGGCCAACGCTGGCGATAATCGCAAAACCCTTTGCAGAAAACGCTTTGCCTGAACCGGGTGATGGAGAGCTTGATAAGCTTCACCGATCACGAGATAGGCTTTCGCAAGATGCCGGCTTCGCGGATAGCTTCTCACGAAGCGATTCAACACATCAATGGCTTTAATTCCTTCACCCGAACACATATAAAGCCTGCCAAGTCGGTAGAGAGGCGTTTCAAGATTCGGATCGAGCGGCATTGACAGCGATGCGGCCGCTTCGTAATGAGCGATCGATTCGGGAATCGATTTGTCGATGCGGTAAGCGATATTGCCAAGGGTCAGCAAACACGCCAATTTTGCCGTATCTGAGGCTGATTCGGCCAGTTTGGAGAAAACCGTCTTGGCCTTTCCCGGGTATTCCCTGAAAAGTTCGGCACCGATGCGATAGGTCAAAGACCATCGCAAAGAATCGGGCATTTCATCGCGCGCCATTTCTTGAACAAAATTTTCAAGAGGAACGCTGGTACTGGCCAATCCAAGGATGCCTATCAGCTCGGAATACAATTCAATTTTGTCTCCGAAACCGGCGATCTTTATTTTTCCCCGGATTTCCTCTTCATGGCTCTGATAAGCCAGATCGCGCCAACGGCGTTTCCAATCCAGATATCCTTCATCGGACGGACTTGCATGATTAAGAAAATCCCTGATCATTTGAACGGCTTTACCATTCTCATTTTGCGATAGATAACGGCCGAAAAGTTCCTTGCGAAAGTCTTGCGATTCTTTCGCATCCGGATACTTTTTGACGAATTCTTCCTGTTGTACGATCGCTGAATTCTCATCTCCGAGATTCTCTCGATAGATTTTGATCGTATCTTTCATACCCTGCATCGCCCAGTAGCTGTCGGGAAAAGCTGCGGCAAGCTGCTCGAAGGCGTTTTTAGCATCCAACGGATTTTTCCTATGCAATAAGAGCAAGTTCCCTATGCGATATCGGACTTCGTCGGTTCGTCCCCAATCGTACAATGTATCCAATTTCCATGTGGATTTTTTCGGAACCACCTTGTTGATATAACGGTGGTACATTTCCAAGGCTTTCTCATAATCTTTCAGATCGTCGTCGGTGATTATCGCGGTACGAAACATGGCTTCATTGCAATTCGGATGATCGGGATAGCTTGCGATGAAAGTTTCATATAAGGTCAATGCACTTTTAAGATCGCGACCGCGATATTTTTCATAGGCTTTTTCGAAAAGGTTTTGCGCCGCGGTAATTTTAGGCTCCGTTCTTTCGAGTGCCTTATTCAGCCAAGATTCGGCTTCCGCGCCGCGCCGACTTTTGTGAATTTCAAGCGCTCTCTGATAACAAAACCGAGCCCGATCGGGATCGTCAAGCTTGAATTCAGCCGTATACCCGGCCATTTTAAAACCGAGAACCCCCCAAGCTTTTTCTTCATCGGCAACCTCTTCGCGTTTTTGCAGGGAAATGGAAGGAGTGGCCGTAAGATGCGGCGGCGTGCTGGCAAGACCTGAGAACACATTGATGCCCGCGCCGGGATCTTGCAATCGCTCCGATAAAAGGTTTCCAAGGGCCACGGTCGTCACTCTATAGCCGAGAAGGTCCTTGGTTGTATCCAGGTATTCACGATAGCAGGAAAGCGCTTCGACGGGATCTCCGTCGGGTTGATGGAACTGAGCGAGAGCGCCACGGATGAAAAGCGCATTTAACGCCGCTTCAGTTTTATAAGGCTTTTTGATCGATAAAAGATATTTTTGTGCCCGATCAGGCTTGGACAGATCATAAGCGTAAAATATCGCCATGTTCAAGTAAGCCAACTCGGAGGCATCTTTTTCAGGAAATCTCGATATTTCCTCCCATGTCTCGAAGGCTTTCATTCCGACTTCCAGATCATACCCGCGTTCGAAACCTATCAAATATTGGATTTCCTCGATTTCGTTCATTTCAGGAAACGGCCAAAAATATCTTTTATAAGCCTTGAACAGATCGTCGAATTTGGTCAAACCGCGGCCGAGAAGTTTTGCGCGCTCGATTTTGGTCTTTACGATATATTCCCGCAGCGGATTCCATGAGAGGATTCGATCGAGTTCCTTCAAGGCCCGCTCATACTCTTTGTCGTCGGTTAAGATTTCCACCATCAAAAGCAAGGCGTCGCACTTCAGGTTAAGCGGAACAGGATCCGAGCGCACGATATCTTGGATATATTCCAACGCCTTATCGGGTTCCTTCATTTCCTTGAAATGACGCGACAGATAGAGCAAACCTTCACCGGATCGTCGTTCCGGATGATCTTTCAGATATTTCAAGATCTCATTTTTAACAAGCTCATCCTGCTGCGACTGCAGAAAAGCAGGTTGAGAGGCATTGCCCGCCCGACCGCGGGCCCAACCCGGCAGGCTGCAAGTTGAAAAAAGAAGCGCGATAAGGAAAATCCGAAATGCCGGTCTTTTAAAATTCGTCAGTCGGTTTTTTCTTATCATCACCCGCAATCGAATCTATTCGAAAATGACGAAATCATCGGGTTGTATATTCTCCATTTACCAAAAAAAGAAACGGCATCTATTTTCGCCCCTTTTGAGCGGCATGATATTCCGTTTTCAAATTCGCAAGTAATCGAGGAAGGCTGTCGTAAATACGCTTGGATTCACGGGGCTTTGCTTTTCCGAGAGCATAAGCGGTGATCAGCGGAAGAGCGACCGTGGAATCCAGATAGCACACAACCGTATTAGGCAAGCTTTCAGGGTTAACCTTTCCCCAACTGACGGCCTCGGACGGGGTCGCACCCGACAAACCGCCGGTATCAGGCCGAGCGTCAGTAAATTGAATGAAATAATCGTGCCCCTCTTCCTTGATGCCTAAAACTTCTTGAATTTGCGGTTCGGTTTGGAGCATGAAATTTTTCGGAGAGCCGCCGCCGCAAATAAAAACGGCGCTTTTTCCTCCCGATCGCTTGGCGTCGAGAACTATCGCCGCCGTCTGGTTGACATCGACATTCGGATCAAGAGCAAGCTTGGAACCGTCGAGAGCGGACGCAGCGATATTCATGCCGATGGAACTATCCCCGGGACTGCTTGTAAAAACGGGAACTCCCGCTTTATAAGCCGCCGCAAGAACGCACGTATCCTTGAGCTTAAGTTTTTTTTCGGTTTCAGCCAGGAATTTTCCCGCAAGATAGTGAAATTCAGCCGTTCCCATTGTTCTTTGAAAGACATCCGACTTGATGATACGGCGAAAATACGTATCGGTGTTCAAGAGAACATGATAATCAAACACAACGTCATAAATTCTGACAACACCTTTTTTTCTCAGATCGACGTCGTCAAAAAAGGGAGAGCCGGCGTAGAGCTCTTCACCGATGCCGAAATGGGCGTCATGATAAAGATTCGCTCCGGTTGAGACGATCCAATCTACGAATCCGGCCCGAATAAGAGGAACTACGACCGATTTTCCAAGCCCGGCGGGAGTCAATGCTCCGGCGAGGCTCATACCGATCGTAACGTCCGGTTTAAGAACTTTTTCAGCGAATAATCCGCAGGCATCTCTAAGCCGCCCGGCATTGTAAGCTAAAAAGCAATTATCGATCAGATCCGATATCTTCGAATCTTTACCGATCGCTTTTGGATTGATTCGCGCCCCTGAAAGATAAGGATTCAATTTTTTCGCAACCATATTATAACCGTGAATCGGGCGGCGGTCCCGCCGGCGCGGGAAGCGGCGTATTGGAAATATCTTGAATGACCATAATCACTCTTTCAACCAGCTTCTTGGAGTTTTTCGAGGTCAAGATTACGCATTGCATCTTTCCGCCTAAAGTGGTTCTGTCCAGGTTGTGTTCGATGACTTTCCTGACTTCCTTTTGAACGCCGGAGAGATTCGGAAACATTTCAATGAAATTCTTGCCGATTGCGCTGTCTGCCGTAAACCCGACCGGAAGATTTTCAGCGGCTTTCCGATTGATTTGCAGAATTTTCCCTTCGCGATCCTGAATAATTACTTTCTCCGAAATATGCTCGACGATTCCCAATGCATTGCTTTGCTCTTCCATAACGCGTTCCATGAGCCTTGCGTTCATAATGGCAATTCCCGCGATTATCGAAAAATTACGCAAGATGATCAAATCTTCATCATTGAATCTGCCGACTTTCTTATTAACGGATTGAAAAACCCCGATGAGTTCGTTGTTTATGATCAACGGATGAGTCAAGATATTTCTTGTTTTGTAATGGAAGGCTTCATCAACGGCTTTATTGAACTTGAGATCCGGATGAATCGATGAAAGATCGGAATAAGCATCGGGAATATTGATGGTCGACCGATGTAAAGCCGTAAAGCCGGCGATCGAATTGTTGTCGACGTTAAGAACGATTTCCTCGACGCGATCACTTAGAATGACTTGAGAGATCATCAATTTTTCGAGGGGATCTATAAGATAAAGCGTGGCGCCTTCGGCCTGCAATAGTTCCTGAACGTTTTGCACTATTTGGGTCAGAAGTTCTTCTACATCGAATGTAGTCAGAAGTTTTTCCCCGAAACTGATAATACGTTCCAGGCTTTCAACCATTTTTTTCGCTTCCAAAATTTACCTCCCGAGAAAAAAAGTAGATAATTCTATTTTCGCGGTGAACGGACATTAGAACATAACTATTTCACGTAAATCCAAAAACCGGATAAGGCAATACATTTTATCAGGTCGGAACAAAAACGTTAAGTAAAAAGTTCGAGAATTTTTCTTTCGAGTTTTTCAGCCATCTTTTCACGAAGAAAATTTTTCTCTATCGACTCTCGGTTACCGACGGCAGCCCGAGCAAACGTCGCGTAATCGTTTGTAAGGCGGTAAATCGCGGCGGTCAAGGAATCGACCGATGCGGAATCGAAGTGAATGTTTCCGGGAATTTCCGACAAAATTTTGCCGCCTTCGCCCTGTATTCCAAAAAGTATCGGTTTTCCCGCCGCCATATAATCGAACACTTTTGAGGGAATGGTTTTTTCCATGGTTACATCGCTCTTCAAGGTCAGAAATAATGCGGAACTCTTCCGCATTATTTCCAAAGCCGTGGTTTTGGAAACGGGACCGGCGATTACGACGTTTTTCAAGTTGAAGTCTCCGACAGCCTTTTCAAGTTCCGGTCTTAAATAGCCTTCGCCGATCAATGTGAATTTTACATCGTTTCTACCCTCGGCCTGCAATCTTTTCGCGGATTCGACGGCCAAGTCAAGATTTTGGCAATGCCCCATATTCCCAACGTAAAGGATTTCGAATTTCCCATCAGACGGCAATGTCGCCGCGACAACGCCTGTTTCTTCCCAAAGGCGCTTAGGGACTCCATTGTAAACAACAAGAGGCCGTTTACCCGCGGATTCATTTTCAACGTATTCAGCCATGGGAGTAGCCACACACGACAACAGATCGGCCGAGCGATACAAAAATCTTTCCGCCAGCTTAGCCCAGGCAAACAGAAATCCACGACCGCTGATTTGACCGGTGGATACCGCCGAATCAGGCCAAATATCCCTGACGTCGAGAACGAACTTCGCGCGTTTAAGCCCGGCTACAACCCATCCCGCGATGCCGACGAACAACGGCGGGCTTGACGCCAAAACTACATCGAAGCGGGACGGAAGCTTCCACGACGCCCAAATCGCGCCGAACATGAAAGAAAGATAATGAGCTATGAAATTCCATTTGCCGGCGCCGTGATGAGGAAGAATCGGAATTCGAGCGACTTTCGCGCGACCGTCATCAACGATGATTGCATCCGCGGCAAAACCGCGATGAGGAACCGCTCCGATTACGTATACTTTATGCCCCCGGGAACAAAAATAATCGACGGTTTCTTTTATTCGAAATGCGGCGGCCGTAATATCCGGGTAATAGAACTGGGAAATAAAAAGTATTTTTTTAGGATTCTTTTCAGGATTTGATGATGATGGAGTATTTGACATCGTTAGACTCGCTTCCCCGGAAAACCATGGTTTTGTTGGGTATGCACTTTCCGAATTCCGGATAATAAAATGTTTCTTTCAATGTAACCTGATTCGCCGATTTTATCTCAACCCGGCTATTTCCCAAAATCAAACTGATTTTTCCCGATTCTATTTTATCTATTCGCGTTTCGGGGCTGAGATGAATCAGCGATTGAAATTCACCATCGATCGATCTTGATTTCAGACGATCCTCAAAATCGATTATGTCCGAATGAAAAGCAACTTTCCGCGAAAAAATATTACCTCGATAATCTTTGAGATCGCAAAAAAACGACTGATCGCCGGTCGAGGATTGCTTCCGCAAACCGGTTGCGGAAGAACAAGCACCCTTGTCATAAACGACGGATAAAACGCTTGAACGTCTTCCCATGCGAAAGCTTCCCCATATCTCATTTTGCTCGCTTCCCTCGATCAAGGGAAGATTGTGCGCATCGGTGCGGCGACAGTAGTTGCGAATTTCGGCGCTTTGGTATGAGCCGCATCCGGTGTCGACAACAAGACGATTTCCGGCGATCGACAATTCATAAGACAGGGAATCGCAATGCGAATGACCGGTTTGAAAAGAGGGTGACGGATTGCCGCAATCCATTACGAAGTAATTGCCCGCGCCCCATCGGCGCGTAAAATAACCCGATTTTTCCAGAAAGCAAAATTCTTTATCGCCGTCTTCAACGGCCGCCACCTGAAAAGCAAGTTCACCGTTGAAATTCGAGTCGTTGAATAAAGCAATTTTGCCGTCGGGATGCGTAAGCCGTCGAAGCCATGTCGCCATCTTATCAAGGCTTTCGGAAGAACATTTCCGCAAATCGGTCAACTTCTCCCATGATACCGGCAGATCCGGAGGATCCCGGCGGAGTGTTTCGACGGTATCGATTATCAGCCGCAAGGAATGCATAACCATCGAGTGATACATCGGGCTTAACTCGTAATGCCCGCCGTCATTGAGGATTTGTTCTTCGATCTGTTCCGTCAGACCTTTGACCGAAAATTCAAACCATTCTTCAACGCTCTTCATTTCGGGGCGGTTTCCCTCGCAACGCAGAAAATCGGCGGTCACAACGAAAATCGCCTTGAAGTTTTCCAGGAGATGATTTGCTGAAATATGGTATTCGAGATCGATCAGAAGGCGCCGGCACTGAAAATAAATCGAACGGAACAGCAGCTCCCTAAAATCGGGGGCAAGCTCGTTCCTTGCTTCCATTCGACGTTTCCAGAGCAACCAATTAACGATTCTTTTGGATATGGGGTAAGGTTCCCACGATTCATAACGATCATCGCTATTTTTTTCGATCCAATCGAGAACGAGAAACTTTTGCGATTTCAGATCGAACGGTGAGTTTTCTTCGCTCAGGAAATCGAAATAATTCAAATGGTACCGCCACAATTTTTCGGGCAAATCGTCATCGCCGATTTCGGTTCGTAGCGTCGCTTTTTTGTCAAAAACCTCTTCCTTGATGCTGAGAAAATGTGAGAATCCCCATTCAACGGCATCTTTAGGGTATCGCCGCTCGCTGTTCAAGAATTTGAAAGTAAAAGCGTCAATATCTAAATTCAAGCGTTCCTTAAGGTTGTGAGCTCGCCGGGACAGCGGCACCAATCTTCCGACGCGAAAAAATCTACGCGCAAGCGAAACCCAAATCCGTCGATAGATCTGTATAGGTTTAAGATAACGAAGCGTGAAAAAAAACTTCTTCAATAAATCCATTGTATTTTAATAATTTCGCGAAACAAATCATGGGATATCGCCCGGGGATGGCGTAGATACCCGAAATACGCCCGGATGGCGTGCTTTTTCGGGTATGTCATGTTCACCGTAATCTTGCATTAATTTGAATCAGCGCAATTGTAATCATTCTTTCGTCGCGGCGAAAGCGGCCTTCGTGACTTCTATTATTTCTTCGAATGGTATGGGAGATGGAGCGCCGCTTTCCATGGCTGAAACAAAAGCTTTGATGCAGGATTGGTGCCCCTTGTCTTGGGTCCATAGTTTTTCCGAGGTGAAAGCCGGCCATCCGAAACCCGCGAGCGTGCGGAAATTGTCGAGTTGCAGTATGCAACCGCCGCAGAAAATTTCCAGTCTCTCTTTTGGAAAGTCCTTGTGTCCGTTCGCGAAATAATGAATCGTCCCGATCGACCCATCTTCGAAAGACAAATTGATTGTAACGACGTCGGGTGGCGTTTTGCAGGCGGGGTTCCTTAAGTTTATCGCCCCGACCTTTTCTATCGGACTTCCCGATAAAAACCGCAATAGATCGATGAAATGACAAGCTTCGCCGATTATCCTGCCGCCGCCGGCTTCGAGGTCTTGGGTCCAATGTTCAGGAGGAATGGAGCCCGCGTTGACGGTCATGATGAAACTTTTGGGTTCCGTAATCGAACCAAGAAGCCGCTTGCATTTTTCGGTGAGCGGTGAAAACCGCCGATTGAAACCCACCATCAAAAGCGGCTTCGGAGAGTCAACATACTTTCCGTAAAGTTGTACAATCTCTTCGAGTTCGCTTTCATCAAGGCAAAGAGGTTTTTCGACGAAAACCGCCTTTCGGGCTTCCAACGCCTTTTTCACGAAAAAAGCATGAGAGTTGTGTTGCGTAGTTATGATTACGCCGTTTATTTCCGGATCGGCGAAGATGATTTCCGGATCGGTGGTACTGATTTTAAAACCGGTTTTCTTGCCGACGTGGGTGCCTGATACTCCGCCCGATGAGGCTATGGTCTTCAAATCGGCGATCGTTTCCTTGCATGCGGGAATCAATGTCGAGGCGGCGAAATTTCCGGAGCCGATGAATCCGAGAACAGGTTCGGCGGGTTTCGCCGGTTGCCGCGCATCTCCGGGGAGAGATACCGATTTCAGAGTAACATCGACGCTGCCGTCGTATTCAAGGATAATACCCAAGGCATTGTCGCCGGCCGCAATCGAGTCATATACCTCACGAGCGCGGCTGATTGATACCGATTTGGTCACAAGTTCATCGGTCTTGATCCGTCCCGCGGCCATGAGATCGAGAATCGCCTCAAAGTTGCGCGCTTCCGTCCAGCGAACGTATCCGATCGGGTAGTCAAGCCCCTTCTTTTCATATTCTGTTTCATATCTTCCGGGGCCGTACGAGCATGAAACTTGAAAAGATATTTCCTTCTTGTAAAAATCATCACGCGAAAGGTTAAGCCCGACCACGCCCACGAGAATCACGCGGCCGCGTTTACGGCACATTTGCGGCGCTTGGTGAATCGGATCTTGGCTTGTCGTGGCGGCCGTGATGATGACGGCGTCTACGCCGTTTCCCTTCGAAAAAGTTTTGGCAAGCGAAACCGGGTCGACTCCGTCGCCGAGCTTGTGCGCTTCAACGCCGTATTTTCGAGCCAAAGCGATCTTGGTCTCATCGAAATCGAAACCGATGACCCGGCATCCGTTTGCAAGTAAAATTTGACAAGTCAACAAACCGATCAAGCCTAAACCTGAAACCGCGATCGATTCACCCAACGTGGGGTTGACAAGACGAATTCCCTGCAAGGCGATAGCCGCTACAACCGTGAATGCCGCCGTGGAATCATTTACGAGGTCGGGAATTTTCGCGCAAAGATTTTCAGGAATGCAGACGATTTCAGCATGGTTTCCGTTGGTGACGACGCGATCTCCGGTTCGGAAACCAATCACGCCTTTTCCGACTTCGATAACCGTTCCGGCGTTGGAATATCCGAGCGGCAACGGCTGATCGAGCTTTTGAAAAACCGCGTTGACCGTTGGAACCAACCCGTCGGTTTTTATTTTTTGCAAGACCTGCTTCACTCTGTCGGGTTGTTGCCTTGCTTTTTCAATGAAACCCGCCCGGCCGAAATTCAACAGCATTTTTTCGGTTCCAAGGGAAATCAACGTTCGGGATGTTCGAATAAGAAGATGGCCCGATTTAACCGCGGGCACCGGAATGTCGGCAATGTCGATCTCGCCGGTTTTCAAATTTTGCAGTATTTGCTTCATTTCACTGGTTTCCTTGCTTTCATCAGCAGAAATACGCCGAGTCTATCGCCGAGACTTTTTATAAGCCGCGTCGGATAAAATTTCCAAATCAAACGATACGCCAACCCGGTATATTTTTCGCCGGGCTCGATCGACAGGGTGTCCCCTCCGGAAAGCTTTGTCTCGATCAATATTTCCTCGAAGCCTGTTTTTCGGAGAAGCGCCTTGGCCTCGCCTCGAGTGTAAGCTTTCGTTCCGGGACTTTCGAGATGTTTATAGACAACATCCTTTTCGGTAAGCCAAAATCGGCCGGTTAAAAGAGCGTAACGGACCCACAGCATAAGACCGGTCCAGGATGGACGATGGTAAATCATGGCTTTCAAGGTTCCGCCGGGTTTCAAAACGCGATATGCCTCGGCCAAGCATTTCGATGTATTGGGGGAATGATGCAATACTCCCCAGGAATAGACGGAGTCGAATGATGAATCCTTGAACGGGAGCTGCTCGGCATCGGCATTGAAAAGCGAAAATCGTTCCGGAGCGATTGAAAAAGCATCGAAGCGTTCTCGCGTGTTCTTGATTCCGGCTAATGTCAGATCAATTCCGACCGAGAAGTTTCCGCCCTCGACCCATTGCTGAAAGTCGGCGCCGCCCCCCACCCCGATTTCCAATACGCTTTGGTTTCGGGTATTCGCGAAGTCGGCGAAGCGTGCGATATAAGGTTCGAGCCGGTATTTGGCTCTCGCGGTTTCCTCGAAAAACCGCCGCTTTTCGGAACTCTGGCCGTATCGCATTCCGCAGGTTTCCTGTTCCCAATGCGATTTAACTTTTTTCTTCAGTTCTTCCATAAACTCACAACGCGTTTTGAAAAGACTTTCCGTCGATGAATATTCTACACCAAAGCTCGATCGATAAAACCGCAAGAATCGTGTAAGCTCCGTCGATAAAGCCGGCGCGATCGTCATCAATAAGTTTTTTAACGCCTTTGGGGTCGAAAATTCCTCGATTTCGCAAAGCCGTTGAAGATAGAGTTTCATCCATCATCGAACGCAAATCTTCATTGATCCATTTTCTTAGCGGCACTCCAAATCCGGTTTTTTTCCGATAGATGACGTCATGCGGCAAATAAGGCTCCATGGCTTTCTTGAATATGGCTTTACCGACGAGTGATTTCTGCTTGAATTCGGGCGGAATCTTCGCGGCGAATTCCACCAAATCGATGTCGAGCAACGGAACGCGCGTTTCCACGCCGTAACGCATCGTGGTTTTGTCGGTATAATTAAGGTTGTGATCGGCCAAGAAGTGTTTGCATTCCAAATAAAGCATGCGATTTAAAAGATCGGGTTCGTTCGGAATTTCGCTCAAACTGTCGAAAAGCGCGCGCTCCGGTTTTTTCCCCGATACCCGGTTTTTGAAATTATCCGACAGTAGAGAAAACCTGGTTTCATCCGACGACCACTTGAACATGTCCACCAAATGCTCTTCCGCGGACAAATTCGCTCCGGATAGAAATTTCCTGGCTTTTCGAAACCACGGATTTCTCTGGTTTCCCATTCCGGCGGAAAACTTGGAAATAAGCTTGCGAAAAGCCGCCGGGATCAGATTGAAAAGTCGCAGATGCCTGACGGCCAAATGCCTCCGATATCCGGAAAAAATGTCATCGCCTCCTGCTCCCGAGAGTAAAACCTTGACTCCGTCGGCGCGGGCACGTTCGGCAATAAACATGGCGTTGATCGGCGCCGGATCGGCTTGCGGCTCATCCAGGAAATAGATCAATTCCGCCAGACGTTTTATCATGTCTTCGGGTTTGACAACGATTTCGTTGAGCCTCACGCCCAAATGCCGGGCTACTTTTCTCGCGTAAGGAAGATCGAGAGGGCAACCTTCGATCTCTTTTTCATCTTCAAAACCGATGCAATAACAGGAAACATCGGCTTGCGGGAGAATCCGCCGCATCATGGCAACTATTGAACTCGAATCCAATCCGCCTGAAAGGAAAGCTCCGACAGGGACGTCGGCCATCAATTGTCGCTCGACGGCCAGACGAAGCTTGTCGGCAAGCATGGCGGCGACGGCGTCTTCGGACTCTGCCAGTCGCGATCCGTCGTAAGGGATCTTGTACCAGTTCCATTCCTTTAACACACATCCATCTTTTATCAGCAAAGCATTACCGGGCGGAAGCTTGCTTATATTCTTCAACATGGTTCGAGGCGCGGGCGCCCAGAGAAAAGTCAAATATTGATGAACGGCTTCGGCGTCGATTTGCCGAGAAACGCCGTCAAAAGCAAGAAGCGCTTTAAGTTCGGACGAGAAGAGGACTCCGGCATTCGTCTTCGAAAAATAAAGGGGTTTAACGCCGAGATGATCGCGGGCCAGAAACAACTCTTTCGTGCGGCCGTCCCAAATCGCGAAAGCGAAGACGCCGTTGAGTTTCCGGAGCATATCAACGCCGAATTCCTCATACAAATGAATGAGTACTTCCGAATCGGTCATGCTCCGAAATTTATGTCCTCTCGCCAGCATATCATCGCGCAAGGAACGATAATTATAAAGTTCGCCGTTGTACGACAACCAAATCGTTCCGTCTTCGTTGGTCATAGGTTGTCCGCCTTCCGCGGACAGATCGATTATGGAAAGACGCGCATGCCCGAGTCCGATTCCGGATTTTCGATCGCTCCATATTCCGTTCGCATCAGGGCCGCGATGCGAAATAATCCGCACCATTTCGTGAAGCAGAGTCTCGGGAAAAGAACCCGAGAATCCGGCTATTCCGCACACGGCAACTTCAACCCGATGAATTCTACGGCTTTCGCCAGATCGCGCCAAAGCAAGGAACGATCGTTGAAATAAACCTTTCTTCTTGCCAATCCTCGTCTGATCAAATTAAGAGGACGAGTGTTGTGGTGATGAAATATCCGCATCGCTTCTTGGGCGATTTGGTCAAAGCGCTCCGGCGTAATGTTGACGGTTCTTCGTCGCGGATTGATGAAAAAAAGTTCCTTCGGATTCGTCTTGAGGAAATGGTCAAGCGGCGGATTAGGGTCAAGAAGGCCCAGTTCGACTCCCTGGTCAAAAAGCTTCGTGGCCGGAAAGGGATTATAGACGCCCAGACCGGCATAGTAAGGCTTAACTTCGCGCAAGAAATCAAAAGTTTTATAAATATCTTCCTCGGTTTCGTTGGGTAATCCGATCATGAAATAACCGCTCCAGAAGAGCCGGTTTCTGTTCAAAAGCTTGGCGGCGTCACGAACCTGCCGCATCGAAATTCCCTTGTCGGTTTCCCGCAGAACCCTTTCCGAGCCCGACTCGATTCCGATGCTGACCTGGTTGCCGCCGACTTTTTTCATGGCATGAATCAGTTCTTCGTCCAGAATATCCACTCTGGTTGTACAATTGAATATTATTTTGTAAGGCTCGCGGCTTACGGCATTACACAGATCAAGCACGTGGCTCTTCTTAACCGTGAACGAGTCGTCCTTGAACGAGAATTGCGTAGTGCCGTATTTCTCTCGAACATGCCGGAGTTCCCGCATGATGTTGTCAACGCTGCGATATCTGACTTTGCGGTCCCACATGTGAAAGCAGTAACTACATCCGAAGGGGCAACCGCGCGAAGTCAGAATGACGCCCATATCCTCGGAACTGTAGTTTTGCGGGTGCAACAAGGCGGATCTGTCGGGAAGCGCCAAAGTATCGAGGTTCTGAACAAGTCCCCGATTCGGATTATGGATGATTTTCCCGTCTTTTTTATAACTGATGCCCGGAATTTTCGAGAATTCGCTCTTTTCTCTTATCGCATTCAACAACTCGGGAAGCGTTTCATCACCTTCCCCGCGGACGACGAAATCGACTTCGGGAATACGCAACGTAAGATCGGGCATGGCCGTCGCGTGAGCTCCGCCGACAATGATAGGCACGCGGGGAAGAATTTCCCTGCAAAATTTGGCGGTCTGTATGACGGTTCCGAATTTCGTGGTAAGCGCGGTAATCCCGATCAAATCAGGCTTTTGATTCAGAACGAGGCTGCGCATGAGATTCCAGGTCGGGTGACTCGGATTGTTCAATGCCTCGATATACGACTGATAGCGTTGGTATTCGCGGGAAAAGTCCATGGATCCGATTTTTCCTTCGGCCGCATCCATGTCCAATATCGCGCAATCGTAACCGGCCCGTTTAACCGATCCGGCAAGGTAGGTCAAACCCAGTGGAAAATAAAAACTGAAAATTCCCGCGAAACTCTTAAAGGGAGGATCTATAAGCAAAAGTTTCATATCGGTTACCAAATTCCGCAGGTATCTACAAGTATTTTTCGGTTGACGACTTCCCGGTCGATTTCCCTGAATTGCTTGTGGGGAACCAATAATACGAGAATATCCGCCAGGCGGAGAATATCATCAAGGGAGGACAACTTGAACTCGGGATGGCTTTTGCAGTAAGGCTCGCAAATCATTATCTCACCGATGTTCAGCTCATTTAACCGGCGCGCGATCTCAACCGACGGCGATTCGCGCAAATCGTCTATATTTTCCTTATAGGAAAGTCCGAGAAGGCCGATTACGGGCTTTTTGAATTTTTGCGCGGCAGCCCGGATTTTCCGAATCACTTCATGGGGTTTGTCGTCGTTGACGAGACGCGCGGTTTTTATCAATCTGGTTTTTTGAGGACAGGCGTCGACGATAAACCAAGGATCGACCGCGATGCAATGCCCGCCGACACCCGGCCCGGGGCGGAGAATCTTGACCCGCGGATGACGGTTGGCCAACGAAATGAGTTCCCAAACATTCAAACCCAGATCTTCGCAGATGAGAGACAGTTCATTGGCGAATGCGATATTAACATCGCGAAAACTGTTTTCGACCAATTTAACCATTTCGGCCGTAGTCGCATTCGTCAGGAAAATCTTACCCTTGGTGAACGATTCGTATAATTCTTTGGCCTTTAATGAAGATTCCTGATTGATTCCGCCTATGACACGATCGTTTTCCACGACCTCACGCATGATTTGCCCAGGAAGAACGCGCTCGGGGCAATGGGCTATAAAAACTTCTTCCCCGATTTTCAATTTCGAGTCGGCTAAAATCGGCGCGATTATTTTTTCGCATGTGCCCGGAGGCGAGGTCGATTCCAATACAACCAAATTACCTTCCCGTAAAACCGGAACAATCGATTTCGCCGCCGCTTCCACGTAAGACATGTCGGGTTTGTGATCTTTCGTGAAAGGTGTCGGTACGGCGATGATGAACACGTCGGAAGGCTCGGGTTTACCTGCCGCGCGCAATTTTCCGGAGCCCACGGCCGCCTTTATGAAAAGTTCCAGATCGGGTTCCGTGATGTGGATCTTGCCGTTGTTGATCGTGTCGACGACCGTGCGATTAACATCGACGCCAAGCACCGAATGCCCCTTTGCCGCCAGAATGCCGCTCGTCGGCAAGCCTATATATCCCAGGCCCAGAATACAAATTTTATTCATAATTTCGATTCCATAATAATTGCGTTGAATATCAATACTCAAAAAACCAATTAATGTTATATCCTAATTGACAGCGCGCCTCAAGAGCCCCGTAAAAATAATTTATCAAGCCGCGCGTAATATATCGTCCACGGATGGCGTAGATACCCGAAATACGCCCGGATGGCGCGGGTTTTCGGGTATATCCTTTCTAAAAGAACAAAAGAGGCTTTAAAAGCAAAGAAGGATCAAGGAATTAAGTTGGGGAGACCTCGGGGGCCAGGCAAGAGCAAGTTAGATAAGTTCCGGCCTGAAATAGAAGCCCTTCTTTCCAACACCTCCACACAACTATTCATTGCGAAGAGGTATGGCACTACAAGAGCAAACCTGAATCTTTGGCTGAAAAAGCGCGTAATAACCGTTCCAAAGTTTTAAAATTTTTCGTTTTAGATGGCAAATTGAGCTCCTATTCAACCGCTTGAAGGGAATCTTCGATCTTGGAGGTCTCGCCGCAAAGGAACCAAGACTGTCCAGAACCGCTCTGTTGGCTAAATTGTTGGGAGCCCTACTGATTGAACAATGGACAAATGTCGGTCGCTCTTTTTCCCCCTGGGGATTTGGATTGCCAAAGGCCACTATCCCTGTGGAGGCATATGCGCTAACTTAGCGCATATGGGCTGAGAAGGTGTGAAATAATCAACGTTTCGGTGAGGTTTTACGTACAGTCACCTAGCAAACCCGCATGAATTCAACATCAATTTTGTACCTGACTCGCAAACTTTTAATTATTTCACACCTTCTGACTGCCCCGGCTTCAAACTTTTTGCCATTTTTTAATTTCTCTTGTAAAATATAAGTTGACGCCTGTCGATGTTTAGATTAACATACGATTTCTTTTATGTCAATATCATGGACCGGAATATGGTATTTATGAGGGTTGAAAGGACCCGACTATGCCATTAAAGAGCCTTTTTCAAGGGGTTTCATTTGAAATCTGTTGCTGGGTTGAAAGCAACGGTTCCAGTCCGGTTGAAGATTTTTTTGCCCAACTGAAACAAGACGGGCACCCAGATTTAGACACAATGCTTAAATTGATCGAACGCTCAGCTAATTTTGGACCCCCACGAAATATTGAAATGTCCAGAATACTGGAAGGAAAAAAAGCCGAAGGTCTCCTGGAATTTAAAGCCGGTGCTATTCGGGTATTTTGGTTCTATGAGCAAAACAAGATCATCATTTGCACCCATGGAATTTTGAAAAAAAAAGAAAAAAACTCCACCAGTGGAGATTGAAAGAGCCCAAGAAACGAGGAGCAGATACCATGCCGAACAGGAACATAAGCGAAATCGAAAAAAGTAAATTGTTCGTTACCTTATTTGCAGAGGCGGAAAACAGGGACGAATACCACGTTGCAGGGATGAAAATTGAAATCGCCGAACAAATTTACGAGATGCTGAAGAAAAGGCACGTAACCCAGTCCGATCTTGCCCGGAGATTGGGAAAAAATCGCGCATACATTTCCAAGATCCTCCAAGGAACGACAAATTTCACCGTCGAAACCCTGGTAAAAATTGCCCGTAGACTTGATGCAACGTGGGATTTCCAGCTTACTGAAGCCAAAGAAAAAGAAGGACGAGTCTATTCGTTCGAAAGAGGCTGGAAAGGGCCAATGATCGCCTATTGTGGATCAATGGAACAAGGTCTTGAGGAATACCAAGAAATCGAACCACCCAAAGTCGCATACGGAGGGAGATAGCAAACATGAGTTTATCGCCATTACGCATTCATCAATATTTTATTGAAGAATTTTCATGCAAAGCGAACCCAGGGTTTAAGAAAAATACAAATACCAACAGTAAGAGTTTTCAGGTTTGCTTTGAAACCGGTGATGAAAAGGACCCTAGGAAACAACGAATTCGATTGACCATTTCTCAGGAAATTACCGAAGATGGAAACGAACCCTTTGCTTTTAAGGTTGTTCTTGTCGGATTCTTCGAGGTTGTAAAGGAATTTTTCGACAACCAAGGAACGGAGAAAACACAACAACTAATTAATGTGAATGGCCCGGCGTTGTTGTATTCGGCCGGTCGCGAGCTATTAGCCTTGATCACCGGACGTGGCCCTTATCCGGACAAAAGCCTAGATATTCTTCTACCGTCAATTACCTTCTTACATTTTAAGCCAATGAAGAAAGCTGAAGAAGAGCCCGAAAAAGAAAAAAAAGGAAAAGTTAACAAGAAATCAAAACGATAAAAGGGACTGGGCTTTTAGTTTTCCTTAGCGTATATTAACGCAGCTATCTTCCTGAGAACCTTGGTAGATTGTAGAGATTGCGTGTTTTGTATTGCCGACCAGAGCGGTATATTCCAGGCGAAAGAACTTAGGGAACCCCAGAAATTGACGCCATCTTGGAGTTTGAAACGCCAACAATTCCGGTGACGCTGGATGAGATAAAGGAATGAAAGAAACACCACAATCATTCGTTTGAATCGTTATCTGCTTTAGTTCATAACCATTGGAAGCCAGGTTTAAAAGCTCGAGTTCGTAAGAATCGTCAGAAATATTTTTATCGGCGTTATCATGTCATCAAAGACACGGAAGACTTGATCAGGCCATCAAATGATGAGGCTGTCGATCTGTTCGCAAATCGCTATTCGCATATCCGGCGATTCTCTCCCAAATTCCTTGCGGCCTTCGCCTTTCAATCCCATAGAAAATCAGATCCTCTGCTTGAAGCCATTAACATTCTGAAAGAATTAGACGCTTCCGGATGCCGGACAATACCAGGGGGATGCACCCATCGACTTTCTCCCCGACGCTTGGCGAGATTATGTCCTCGGTCAGAAGGATCGAATCGATCGCCGCTACTATGAACTCGCTGTTCTCTGGGAATTACGGCGGGCACTTCGTTCAGGCGATGTGTTTGTTGCTCATGGCCGGCGCTATGCGGATCCTGGTTCCTATTTGATTCCTCCAGAAAAGTGGCCTGCTTTGCGTTCTGAATTTGTTCGATTGACCATGACCCCTTTAACTGGCGAGATAAGGCTTCAGGAGCGGGAACATGAGTTGCAGAATCTTGCCAAACGTGTGGAAGCATTACATGCAGACAAGGACAGTTGGCTTCGCCAGGAAAACGGCCGATGGGTTCTTACGGCATTTGAAGGGAAGGAAAGACCCGAAAGTGCGGATCTTTTGGAAATGGCTATCACGGAGCGTCTGCCACGGCTCAATATTACAGATTTGATCATTGAGGTTGACCAATGGACAGGCTTCAGTAGCCATTTTCGACACCCATCACCAGACACAATAACCCCAGACGAAACAGATCTGAAGTGTATCTATGCGGCAATTCTTACTCAAGGCGGAAACTTCGATATATCTCAGATAAGCCGTAGTAGTGAATTACCTTACCATCACCTGGTTTACATGAGCACTTGGTTTTTGCGTGACGAAACACTGAGGAAGGCAAATAATGCCTTGGTTGATGAAAGTATCCCACTATTTTTCCCAAAGGAGATTCTCCCGTGGTCGGCATCTCCCCCTCGGGCGGTGTGTACAAGTCCAGAAAAAGTCGTTCTGAGGCTTGTACATATGTCCCGCTACGTTTACCATGGGTGATCCAATCTTCTAGGAGACAACCCATGGCGCGA
>Ga0209749_1000565_pt1 | contig 47643 bp, 56 predicted proteins | sample EPASupsiteSAE347_FD_187267 | JGI IMG/M metagenome (GOLD analysis project Ga0209749, IMG submission 187267) | Bioremediated contaminated groundwater from EPA Superfund site, New Mexico - Sample SAE3-47 (SPAdes) (version 2) | ecosystem: Environmental > Aquatic > Deep subsurface > Groundwater >...
ACCAGCGATACTCCGGTAAAACGCTTGATAGCGGTTCCTTAACTTCTCAAAGATGTCTTTCTTTACTATAAGAATTTTCGCTGCCTCTTTGGGAATGAGGGGGTAAGGATCTATGGTATCATTCCCAATCCTGCCCCATATTTTCCTTGCTCTGGCCTTTAAATAGTGGTAAAATTTTTGTATGATTATAACAGAGTCAAAACCCCTTCAGGATATTATAGATAGCTTAAAAAGCTATACTAAGATTTTCTTGGTAGGCTGCGGTGAATGCGCCACTACTTGTAAGACCGGCGGCGAGCCCGAGATCCTTAAAATGAAGCAGGAGTTAGAACTGCAAGGCAAGATAATCATCGGTTATTGCATACCTTCTGCTCCCTGTGTGGCAGCCAAGCTCAAAACGGAAATTGCCAAGAATATGTCTCTTTTTCGCCAGACCGAGGCTGTTTTAATTTTATCCTGCGGTTTAGGGGCGCAGTCTTTTAAAGATAACGATAGGTTAGGCTTAGCGGTTTTCCCCGCCTGCGATACTATTTTTGGGGCGGTAATGGACGCCAAAGGCGATTTCTACGAGAAATGTTCTTTTTGTGGAGATTGTGTTCTGAAGATAACCGGAGGAATTTGTCCTATTACTCTTTGCGCCAAAGGTTTGCTTAATGGGCCTTGCGGCGGGATGAACAAAGGAAAATGCGAGGTAGATAAAGGTAAAGATTGCGCCTGGGTTTTGATTTATAAGGAATTGGAGAGGAATAAGAAATTAGATTCTTTAAAAGAAATCCGGGGACCCAAAGATTTTCGAAAATCAGCCAAGCCGCATAAACTAGTAATGAATAAATAAAATGGCAGAACAGTTGCCTTATAGCGAGAAAGTAATGGATCATTTTATGCATCCGCGCAATGTCGGAGAAATTCCCGATGCCAGCGGTGTTGGTACCGTCGGGAATCCTATCTGCGGCGATGTAATGAAAATGTTTTTAAAGATAGAAAATGACGTAATCGTGGATGTCAAATTCAAGACATTCGGCTGCGGAGCCGCAGTTGCCACAAGCTCAATGGTTACGGAAATGGTTAAAGGGAAATCTATCAAGGAAGCGTTGACTATTACCAATAAAGCAGTAGCTGAAGCATTGGGGGGATTACCTGTGATTAAGATGCATTGTTCGGTTTTGGCGGAAGAAGCTCTGCGTTCAGCGCTGAAAGATTACTATATTAAGCAAGGCAAACCCGTTCCCTTTGATTCCCGGGAACATAAGCATGAGGGAGAGGCCTGTTTATAGGACTAGGTATGTTGACAAAGCAAGCATTACGTAGTAAAATTCTACTTAAGCTCAAAAATCATAAGGAGGAGGACCGTAAGAATAAGAGCCGGTTAATCAAGAATAAACTTTTAAGACAAAAAGTTTTTAAAAAAGCGAAAAAAGTGATGTTTTACATCGCCATGAAAGGCGAAGTGGAAACAAGAGAAATGATAGAATCAGCGCTAAGATTAGGTAAGATTATTGCCGTGCCAGTTTGTGTGAAAAATAGAGCGTCTTTAAGGCCAGCTATATTAAATAGCCACGCCCACTTAAAAAAAGGACCTTACGGAGTGTCCGAACCTGTTATTAACAGGTTTATCCGGCCCGAAGATTTGGATTTGGTAATTGCCCCGGGAGTTGCTTTTGATAAAAAAGGCAACCGGCTTGGCCGGGGAAAGGGTTATTATGACCGGTTTCTAAGCAAACTCCCTAAAGATACTCCTTCTATTGGTTTGGCATTTCGTCTGCAAATCTTACCCGCTGTTCCCACTACTTTCCACGATGTAAGCGTCAAAAAAGTACTCTTCGCTTAAATAACAGAGTTTGAAATTCTAGGGATAGGTACAGGTAATGGTAGAGAAAGGCAGAAGTTTTTCTTTTTCTGCACCTATACTTCTACCTAGATTACTGGGGAGGGGATATATGTTGCTGACTATATTTATATCATTAGTAGTCGGTTGTGTATCTGTTTTGGCAGGTTATGCCTTGAGAAAACAGATAGCTGAAAAGAAGATACAGGATGCTGAATCCAAGGCGCAAGCAATTATGGAACAAGCCCGCAAGGAGGCTCAGGATAAGCGCCGCGAAGTGGAATTGGAAGCTAAAGATTTGTTGTACCGTGTACGTCAGGATTTTGAACGCGAGTCAAAAGACAGGCGCCAGGAGCTCTCTAATATGGAGAAGAGGCTTGCGCAAAAAGAAGAAAATATCGACCGCAGGCTCGATCTTTTGGAAAAGAAGGAAAAAGAGCTTGAAGCAAAACACGAAAACATCAGGAAACAAGAAGAGGCGATTAAAGCCAAAGACGTCCAGTTGCATTCTTTGGTTGCTGAAGAAAAAGAGAGGCTGCAGAAAATCTCATCGCTTTCAGTAGAAGAAGCCAAGCAGATTTTACTTAGCCGGATGAGCGAAGAGTTGGGGAATGAAAAAGCGGTTTTAATTAAAAAACAGGAAGAAGAAATACGCAGCGTTTCTGATAAGAAGGCCAGAGAGATTTTAAGCTTGGCGATACAAAAATGCGCCGCGGAACATACAGTCGAATCCACGGTTAGTGTTGTGGCTTTGCCGAGCGATGAAATGAAGGGCCGGGTTATCGGCCGCGAAGGAAGGAACATTCGTGCTTTAGAGATGGCTACGGGGGTAGACGTGATTATCGATGATACCCCGGAAGCGGTTACAATATCCGCATTTGATGCTGTGCGCCGGGAGATTGCCCGTTTGAGTTTAGAGAAGCTTCTTGCTGACGGAAGGATACATCCAGGCAGAATCGAAGAAGTCGTCGAAAAAACCAAGAAAGAAATGGATGAAAAGATCCGCGAAGAAGGAGAGCGGGCGGCGTTTGAAGCCGGAGTAAATGGCTTGCATCCTGAGATAATCAAACTGCTTGGCCGGTTGAAATACAGGACAAGTTTCGGGCAGAATGCCTTACAGCATTCTAAAGAGGCGGCGTTTCTATTGGGAGCCATGGCTTCAGAGCTGGGTTTGGATTTTAAATTGTCGCGTAGAATCGGGCTATTGCATGACATAGGGAAAGCGGTCGATCATCAGGTTGAAGGTACGCATGCCAAACTTGGAGCGGAATTAGCCAGAAAATATGGCGAGTCACCCGAAGTGGTTATGGCGATCGAGGCTCATCATGAAGAGTCGGCGCCGCAGAGTATTTACGCGGTCTTGGCGATAGCGGCAGATGCTATTAGCGCGGCTCGTCCGGGAGCCCGGCGTGAAACATTGGAAACGTATGTTAAGCGCTTAGAAAAATTAGAGTCAATCGCCAATTTGTTTAAAGGAGTAGAAAAATCTTTCGCTATTCAAGCCGGACGCGAAATACGCGTTATCGTCCAACCGGAAAAAATAACCGATGCCGAGGCAATCAATATGGCCAGAGATATTCGTAAGAAGATAGAGGAGGGGATGGAATATCCCGGGCAGATCAAGGTTACGGTGATTAGAGAAACCAGAGCAATAGAGTATGCTAAATAGGATGTCCTAAATTCAAATGACAAAATTCAGAATCCAAAATAAATCCAAAGCTCAAAACACAAATATCAAACCAAGCTTTTGTCATTTGGTATTTGTCATTTAGATTTATTTTGGATTTTGAGCTTTGGATTTGACATTAATGATAAGGTATGTGTAAACAATGAAAATACTATTTATCGGCGATATAGTGGGTGGTCCCGGCAGAAGGGCGGTTAATAAGCTTCTTGCGGGATTAAAGGAAGAATATTCCCTGGATTTTGTTATTGCCAACGCTGAGAATGCTTCAGGTGGTTCGGGAATAGTTCCTAAAGTGGCGGATGAATTGTTCAATTCCGGGGTCGATGTAATTACTTCCGGAGACCATATTTGGAAAAAAAGCGAGATATTTGAACTAATAAACCGAGAGAGAAGAATATTGCGGCCGATAAATTTTCCCGCAGCTTCTCCAGGCAAAGGTAGCGGTATCTTTAAGACGAGAACAGGGCAGAAAATCGGTATAATCAATGTTAACGGAAGGGTTTTTATGGAAGCGCTGGATTGTCCTTTTAAAACGGCGCTTGCTGCGCAAAAAGAGCTTATTAAGGAAACAAGGGTAATTGTCGTAGATATGCACGCAGAAGCTACTTCTGAAAAGGTAGCCCTTGGTTGGTATCTGGATGGTCATGTTTCTGCAGTTTTAGGCACGCATACCCATATTCAGACTGCAGATGAACACATACTTCCCCAAGGGACAGCTTACCTGACTGATGCCGGAATGTGCGGACCTTATGATTCGGTTATCGGAAGGAAAGTAGATAATGTTCTGGAGAGGTTTATTACCGGGCTTCCCGTAAGATTTGAAGTAGCCGAAGAAAATATTCAATTGCATGGCGCGGTTTTGGATATCGATGAAGAAACCGGTAGGGCGAGGTCCATTAAGAGAATACAAAAGAAACTATTAGATTGATAATAAATGACAAAGCATAAAATTCAAAATAAGTTCAAAGCAAAAATGTTAAATGACAAAACTTTTGTTTTGGTATTTGTCATTTTAATTTTGAATTTATTTTGTGCTTTGAATTTTGACATTTGTCATTTAGCTTTTGCTCAAACAGCCGATGACCTCGAGTTAATTTTGGATATCAATTCAAGCACTATTCCCATACCTAAAGTCTTCAAACCCAATCTTGATTTAAGCGGCAGGGGTTTTAATTCTGATAATACTTGGCCGCAAAGCCTAGCTTCAAAGGAAGCTTTGGATGCTTGGCAGAAAGATATCGGCTTTAATGGATTTTACCGTATCCAGTATAATCTTTGGGAAATTACCCAGCTTGCCAAAGATCAGGCGGCAAAAGATAAAATGCTCGCTAACTATGAGAATATTATTAAAAGCATAAATGATTCCGGCGGAACGGTTATCCTGAATTTGTTCGGGACCCCCGCGGGAATGGGTAAGATTTTAGATAAAAACAGCAGCCCTTTGAATTTAGCGGCGTATAAAGATTTGGTTAAGGGTATAATCAAAGATTTAAGTTGCGAAAAAAAATACAATATTTGGTATGAGGTGTGGAGCGCTCCGGATTTGGAAGGGTTTTTCTTAGGGAGAGAACTGGATTACCTTAATCTTTACCGCTTGGTTAGTGAAAGCGTAAAAGAACTGGAGGCTCAATATAAAATCCATATTCCGGTTGGCGCGCCCGGCGCAAGTTCCTGGTTTCATAGCATAGGAGAAAATAATGTTTTAACTCCGGAGAAAAGCCTGGTTTACGCGCTAATTAAATTTTGTTACCAGAATCATCTGAACCTCGATTTTATTACTTGGCATAGTTTTTCTACCGACCCTAAAACGGAAAAAGAAAATACTATCTATGATAAGAATGCCTTAAGTCTTGTGCGGGACTGGTTATCGTATTTCAACTTTGATAAAAATATTTCTTTGATTGTAGATGAATGGAATTATGACCGTCACGCAAATCTTATACCCGAGCGTAAAGAAAAAGCTTATATTACTGCCAGCTACATCCCGGCCCGCCTAAAGAATATGTACGAAGCGGGTTTGGACAATCAACTCTATTTTTGTTTGGAAGATTTTCAGGGCAACCCGGAAGGGGTGACTAGGAACATAGGAGTTTTTTATCTGTCTCTTAAGCATTCAGGGGGGCAGAAAGTAAGCTACAATGTTTTCAGAATGCTTAAAGAGTTGGAGAAAAATATGTTTTCCGTAAAGCTTAACGACGAATTTACCGGTGCCATCGCCACGAAATCAGATGAAAAAATTGCCGTGTTGATCTATAATTATATTGACCCTGAAATAGCTCAAAGTTTAGTTGCCCAGAATATTGCCGGATTTAGCGCCGCCGAGAGCAAATTTCTTCTCGGGCTTATCCGTTCTGATCAGCTTTCTAAGATTATTTCGCAGCATGAAGAAGTCGGCACATTGCCTACAACCAATAGGGTCAAAAACTTATTGAAGAACGCCAAAGAACTTTATGCTAAGGCTGAACAATTGAAATCTGCCAAACGCCCGCTCAAACTTAACCTGAAGAATATCAAAGGAATTTACTCTTATAGCCAATTTACGTTAGATTCATCCTGCAGTTTGAACTGCGAGTTTAAGCCTGTCGTTGAGAAAGAAATTACTGCCCAAGATTCTTATCAGGAAGAACTCTCTTTAACTCCTTACTCGGTTAATCTTATTGTTTTGAAGAAAAAACCCGAAGTAAAGATCTCGGAAGCTGTAAAAACAGAAATCCCGAAAATAGAAGCGTCAAAAGTTGAGGCGCCCAAGTTAAAAGAGGCTCCCAAAGATGCCAACACTGCAGGAAAATAAACATATTTATACTGTTTCCCAAATTACCTTAGAGATCGGAGTTATTTTTGAGAATACATTTGGCAACGGGGTTTGGGTTGAAGGAGAGATTTCTAACTTTAAAGCAGCTACTTCCGGGCATTTTTATTTTTCACTCAAAGATAGCGCTTCTGTTTTGGCTGCTGCGATGTTTGTCCGGGCGAACCGGGAATTGAAATTTAAATTACAAGACGGCATCAAAGTAATTTGTTTTGGAAAGATCGATGTTTATGGCCCGCGCGGACAATACCAGATGATCGTGGAAAAAATGGAGCCCAAAGGTATTGGCGCACGAGCGTTAGCTTTTGAGCAATTAAAAGAGAAGTTGTTGAAAGAAGGCTTATTCGATGCTGCGCACAAAAGAGAACTGCCTTTTATGCCTTTTCGGGTGGGTGTAGTTACTTCCGGAGCAGGAGCGGCGATTCGTGATATTTTAGGTATACTGAAAAAAGGCGCTTCTTGCGTGGATGTTGTAATTCGCTCTGTCCGCGTGCAAGGGGAAGGCGCGGCGCAAGAAATCGCTCAAGGGATTGAAGATCTGAATGAATTCAATAAAGTCGATGTTATTATTGTCAGCCGTGGCGGCGGAAGCACAGAAGATCTCTGGTCTTTTAACGAAGAAATTGTGGCCAGGGCGGTTTATAATTCAAAAATACCGGTGATTTCGGCAGTAGGACATCAAATAAATACGAGCCTATGTGATTTAGTGGCTGATTGTTTTGTGGAGACGCCAACTGCAGCAGCCAAAATAATTGTAGATAAGAAAAACGCTATTTTTGCCCAGCTCGACAGCTTGCGTCACGAAATGGGGTTTTCCGTTTCCGATATTATCGGAGTTTTAAAAAATAATCTTATTGCTTTAAAGAATTCGATCAAGAGCCCGCTAGATCGTTTACATGAAAAAGCTCAGGTTGTTGATGATTTGTCGCTTGGCTTAAACCAAAATATGCGTCAACTTATTAATATTACCCGTGAAAAAACTCTGGCATTAATCCACAGGTTAGAGGCGCTTAGCCCGCTGGCGGTTTTATCCCGCGGGTATAGTTTGAGTATGTTTCTGGCGGATGAATCGGTAATTAAAAGTCCGGCCCAGATTAAAAAAGGGGATAAAGTAAAAACAATTTTAAGCGAAGGAAGTTTCATAAGTTCAGTCGAGGAGGTTAGTAATGACCAAAGAAAAACAACCGCTTGAAGAAGATATAAAGAAACTACAGAAAATCGTGGAAGACTTATCCGGAGGAAAACTTACCTTGGCAGAGGCGCTTAAAAAATATGAGGAAGGAATTAAGCTTGCCGAAAATTGCTCGCAAACACTGCAGGATGCCGAACGTAAGGTAGAATCCTTGATGAAAAAAGACGGGAAATTCTTGCTCAAGGATTTTTCCGAAGATGAAGAGGGGAAAGACTAACGATGTTCTTGGAAGGAATTAGCTCGCCACAGGATTTAAAGAAGCTTAAACTTGAAGAATTGCCGCGTCTTGCTTCAGAGATAAGGCAAAGAATGACTGAGGTTGTGGCAGTTAACGGCGGACATTTAGCCTCAAGTCTGGGAGCAGTGGAATTGATTATCGCCCTGCATTATTGTTTGAATACTCCGCGGGATAAAATAGTTTTTGACGTGGGGCATCAGTCTTACGCGCATAAGATATTGACCGGAAGAAACAAAGAATTTTCTACGCTTAGGACTTATCAAGGAATTTCCGGGTTTCCTTCTAAAGACGAATCGGTTTATGATTGTTTTACAACCGGACATTCTTCAAATGCGGTATCTTTGGCTTTAGGATTAGCTGTAGCCAGAGATAAGCTTCCTATTGATGAGTATTTTAAAGTTGTGGCGGTAATCGGAGACGGTTCTTTAAGCGGAGGCCTGTGTTTTGAAGGGTTAAATAACGCCGGGCACCTGAAAAAAGACATACTGGTAATCCTGAATACCAATGAGTTAAGTATCTCTCCAAATGTTGGGGCCATCAGCAATTATTTGAATAAAATTATTTCCCTGCCTGTCTATAACCGTTTTAAACAATCTTTGGAACAGTTTCTTGTCAAGCGCGGCAAGCGCGGCAGCCGGGTTTTGAGTCTGGCAAATAAATTTGAAGAAGGGCTTAAGGGGTTATTTATTCCTGGGGTGCTTTTTGAAGAATTGGGTTTTCGTTATTTTGGCCCGCTTGATGGCCATAACATAGAGGCTTTGACCAGTTCACTTAAAAACATCCTGAATATAAAAGGGCCGCGCATACTGCATGTAGTTACAAAAAAAGGCAAAGGATATTTTGCCGCTGAAAATGAACCTGTAAGATTCCATGGGACAGGCCCATTTGATATTCAGACGGGATTAAGTTTAACTAAATCATCCGGAGGGAGAACCTACACGGAAGTTTTTAGCGATAAGCTGGCGGAATTGGCCGCCGGAGACAATAAGATTATAGCTATTACCGCAGCAATGCCTGAAGGGACGGGATTGGATAAGTTTCATCGTTTATTTCCGGATAGATTCTTTGATGTTGGCATTGCTGAGGGGCATGCGGTTTGTTTTGCTGCCGGGCTAGCTAAAGCGGGGTTTAAGCCGGTAATTGCTTTGTATTCTACTTTTCTACAAAGGGCTTATGATCAGATTATTGAAGATGTGGCCTTGCAAAACTTGCCGGTTATATTTTGCCTTGATCGCGCAGGAATCGTCGGTGAGGATGGGGTTACGCATCAGGGAATATTCGATATAGGTTTCTTAAATACAGTTCCGCATCTGGCAGTTTTGGCGCCAAAAGACGCTAAAGAATTAGAGTCAATGCTGGATTTCAGCGTTAAATCTAATATTCCCGTAGTGATAAGATATCCCAAGGGTAGGGCAGAGGTTTTGTCAGGTAAATATCCGGAGATTGAATTGGGCAAAGCAGAGGTTTTAAGCGAAGGAAAGGATTTTGCCATTATTGCTTTAGGGAGTATGGTTAAAGTTTCTTTAGAAGCCCAGAAATTATTGCAGAAAGAAGGGTTATCGGGTTTTTTAATAAATTCACGTTTTGCCAAGCCTTTAGACAAGAGCCTGTTTAGCGAAATAGCCGGGAAGACAAGGTTTATTTTTACAGTTGAAGAGGGGATTGTTGAGGGAGGTTTTGGGAGCGCCGTAGAGAGCGCGTTGGGGAAATCAATTATAAAAATCGGCTTACCGCGTTCATTTATCGAACATGGCAAGAGAGAGTTGTTGCTGGAAAAATACGGATTGACCGCCAAGGGAATTGCGGATAAGATTAAGTCAGTACTATGCCAAAAATAACCATTAATAAAGATAAATGCAAGGGTTGTCTTTTATGTGTAAGTGTTTGTCCTCAGAGGTTAATTGTGGTCGAGGATGAACTTAATTTACGCGGGATAAAGCCGGTTAAATTTAAACCCGGGGGTAAGTGTGTGGGGTGCGCGATGTGCGCGGTTATCTGCCCGGATTGTTGTATTGAAGTATATAAGTAAAGTCAAAAGTTTAATGACAAATAACAAAATTCAAAGCACAAAATAAAATCAAAATTACAAATGACAAAACCAAGGTTTTGACATTTGTAATTTGTCATTTAAATTTATTTTTGAATTTTGGGCTTTGACCTTTGACATTAATAGTTTTGTTTTTTAACCTGTGGTTTTACCTTCTGCATTTTTAATTTTGGTTTAGAATTATGGCTAAGACAAAAATATTGATGACTGGCAATGAAGCAATCGCGAAAGCTGCCATTGATGCCGGTTGCCGGTTTTATGCCGGGTATCCGATTACTCCGCAGAATGAACTTATTGCCTATATGGCTAATAATATGGAGAAAAGCGCAGGGGTGTTTATCCAGGCTGAAGCTGAAGTCGCCGCGATTAATATGGTATTTGGCGCCTCCGCAGCAGGAGCCCGCGCAATGACTTCGTCATCTAGCCCCGGTATCAGCTTGAAGCAAGAGGGTATTTCTTATATAGCCGGAGCAGAGCTCCCCGCGTTAATCGTAAATATTGTGCGTGGCGGCCCGGGTTTAGGCAATATCGCTGCCGCCCAATCGGATTATTTTCAGGCCACGCGTTCAGGCGGGCACGGAGATTATCATTGTATAGTTTTAGCGCCCGCAAGCGTTCAGGAGTGTTACGATTTTACCGGACTTGCCTTTAATCTCGCCGATAAATACCGGACTCCGGTAATAATTCTTGGCGATGGTCTGCTTGGGCAGATGATGGAACCAATTGTTTTAGCCAAGCCTCAAGCCTTAAGTCTCAAGTCTCAAGATAAACCATGGGCTTTAACTGGCTGCAAAGGAAGAAAAGCCAATGTGGTTAAATCCTTTTATTTAAAGGAAGGGGACCTGGAGAAATTTAATCTTAAATTGCAGAAGAAATACCAACAGATACAGCTGAAAGAAGAGCGTTACGAAGGATTATATGTGAATGACGCAAAAATAGTTTTGGTTGCCTATGGCAGCATGGCTAGGATTGCTAAATCAGCGGTAAAGGCTTTAAGGAGCAGGGGAAAAAAGGTTGGTTTAATCCGTCCAATAACCCTATGGCCGTTTCCTAAACAAGTTTTTTCTAAACGTTTGACGTCAAACGAAAAATATCTGGTAATTGAAATGTCTTACGGTCAAATGCTGGAAGACGTGCAATTGGCTATTTGCGGCCGGGCGAAAGTTGAATTCTTGGGCCGAGCCGGCGGAGGGGTTCCTTCGGAAGAAGATATCATGCGTAAAGTAAATGAAATGCTGTAAATGACAAATTTTGTGCTTTGGTATTTGATATTAACCAATTTTTATTATGAAAATATATAGTCATCCGAAATCTTTAAGAAATGTCTCAACTCATTATTGCCCGGGTTGCGGACATAGCCTGGCGCACCGGCTTATTGCTGAAGTAATCGATGAATTAGGCATCCGCGAAAAGGTTATCGCGGTAGCTCCGGTCGGGTGCGCTGTCATCGCCTATGATTACTGGGATTTTGATTGTTCCGAAGCCGCCCACGGTCGAGCGCTGGCAGTTGCCACCGGTTTAAAAAGGGTCAGGCCCCAAAATATTGTTTTTACTTATCAGGGCGACGGAGATTTAGCGGCTATCGGCACGAACGAAACAATACACGCGGCTAACCGCGGAGAAAATGTTTCGGTTTTCTTTATTAATAACGCTGTTTACGGAATGACCGGTGGACAAATGGCGCCGACCACTCTTCTTAATCAGAAGACTTCCACTTCGCCTCTGGGCAGATCAGCTGCAGCGCAAGGGTACCCTTTAAAGATTTCTGAAATGTTAGCGCTTTTACCGGGAGTAAAATATATTGAGCGTGTTTCGTTACATTCTCCGCAAGAGATCATGAAAACCAAAAAGGCAATAAGGCAGGCGCTTGTGAATCAAATAGAAGGGGTTGGTTTTTCTTTGGTGGAGATATTGTCTCCCTGCCCGACATATTGGGGCTTGTCTCCCAGAGATTCAATGGCTTGGATCAAAAATACAATGATCAAAGAATTTCCTTTAGGGATAATTAAATGATAAAACCCAAAATCACCAATTACCAAATCCCAATGACGAATAAAATCCCAACGACTAAATGTCAAGTTGGAGCTTGGAATTTGGAACTTCATTCGTCATTGTAACTTGGAAATTGGGATTTCATCCAAAAGGATTGTTTTTGGATTTTTGAGGTTTTTGCGTTTTTAATTAATCGACTATGCTAGAAAAAATTATAATAGCGGGTAGCGGCGGACAAGGTATTATGCTTCTGGGAAAAGTTTTGGCCGAGGCAGCCCTGCTTAGCGATAAATTCATTACCTGGCTTCCTGCCTATGGTCCGGAAGTGCGCGGAGGGTGCGCGCATTGTATGGTAATTATATCCGACGCTGAAATCGGCTCTCCACATGTGGATAAAGCAGACACCTTGATCATTATGAACCAAGCATCTTTGGTAAAATTCAAGAATAGATTAAAATCCGGCGGCCTTATGATTGTGAATAGCTCTTTAGCGGCAGTAGAAGATAATCCAGAAATCAAGTCAGTATCGGCAAGATTTACGGATATCGCCATAGGTTTAGGTAATATTAAAGTAGCGAATATGGCCGCTTTAGGAAGATATTTAACGAATAAAAAGATTATTGCTCCGGGAAATATCGTGAAGGCGATGAAGAAGATTGCGCCTAAAGGCCAGCCGGAATTACTCAGAATAAATATCGAGGCGCTTAACAAAGGAATGGAGTTATAAATGGTTAGAGTAAGATTCGCCCCCAGCCCTACGGGAAATTTGCATATTGGAGGAGCGCGCACAGCTTTATTCAATTGGCTTTATGCCCGGGCAAAAGGGGGAAAGTTTGTTTTAAGGATTGAAGATACGGACCAGGTTCGCTCAAAACCGGAATTCGTGGATGAGATTTTGAATAGCCTAAAGTGGTTGGGTTTTGACTGGGATGAAATTGGCTACCAGAGCAAGAGGTTCAATATTTATAACGAATACGCGCAAAAATTGCTTAGCGCAGGCAAGGCCTATAAAGAAAAGCTTCCGGATAAGCCGGGAGAAGCTATAATTTTTAAGGTGCCGCAGCAAAAAATTAAAATGCAGGATTTAATCCGGGGAGAAATCGAATTCGATACCAGCGTAATCAAGGATCAGGTTTTGATTAAATCCGACGGAACACCAACCTATAATTTCGCCTGCGTGGTGGACGATGCGACTATGGATATTACCCACGTTATCCGGGGCGACGACCATATTTCCAATACGCCTAAACAGACGCTTTTGTATGAGGTTCTTGGTTTTAAACTGCCTAAGTTTGCGCATCTGCCTTTAATTATGGGAATGGAGGGAGGCAGGCTTTCCAAGAGAACGGGAGCTACCGCTATAAGCGATTACCGTAAGATGGGTTATTTGCCGCAGGCCCTGGTTAATTATCTTTTGCTTTTAAGCTGGGCTCCGGGAAATAACGTCGAGCTCGTCGATATAAATGAGGCGATAAAATTGTTCGACGTAACCCAGGTTAATAAAACCGCTGCCACATTTGATCTTAAAAAACTTAATTGGATGAATAATCAGTATCTTAAGAATGAAGATTCTGAAAAACTGGCTGATATATTAATCCCCGGGCTCATTGAGAAAGGTTATATCGGTAAAGATAATTTGGATAGAGGATATCTGATTTCTCTGGTAAAATTATTCCAGCCGCGCCTGACCACAATCAACGATTTCACTGATTGGGCGGATTTTTTCTTTGTTGAAGAAGTAAAGATTGACCCTGAAGCCGAAAAGAAATGCCTCTCCCAGGATTTATCTAACGAATTTCGTCTTTTTGTGGAAAAGCTTGATAAATTGGCAGAATTTGATATTCTTAACATAGAAGAAGGGTTTCGCAGTTTGGTCAAAGAATTGAACATTGAATCCAAGGCGCTGATACATCCGATAAGAGTAGCGTTAACCGGAAAAACAATCGGCCCGGGATTATTCGAAGTAATATATTATTTAGGAAAAGAGCGGACGAGAAAAAGATTGAGCCGTTGGATAAAAGGGGGAGGCGATGCTTAAAAAAGTGCTTTTGTCAGGCATTCTTCTGGTCTTTATTTTCTTAACGAGCGGCTGCGGCACATTATACAAAGGGGCCAGCGGGCTTGCGCAAGGAGTAAAAGAAGGCGCGTGGGAAGATTGGTCTTGCCTGAAAAATGCCGATGCCTGGTTTAAAAAGAATCTCTGGTAGCGGATAAATTCTGTCTATTTCACTATTTTAAACGTGTTAAGCCGGGTTTATCCCGGCTTTTTTAATAGATGCTTCTTTACAGGTTTTGTGAAATCGGATATAATTAATCACTTCGTAAATTATTTGCCCTGTCGTCTAATCGGTAGGACTTCAGATTCTGGATCTGACTATCATGGTTCGATTCCATGCGGGGCAGCCATTGTTGACAACTATCCGAAACTCCGGGTAGTGATGCAGTGGCAACAAGCGCCTTACAGGCTTCTGTAGGGCGCTTTTCGTTTATAGCGGCTATTTCGTCGGGGAGGATGCCCTCAAGCGGCTCTTCAATATACATATTGATTACCAGCCTGTCGCTATACACGTAAATGTCTTTGATCAGAGCCTGTATAATGCTTTTCTGGGCTTCCGGAGGGGCGTCTTCGAGATGTTGTATGGCAAAGTTCATGCTGCGGTATACGAGCTCGCCGGAGCAGGCATTTATGCTGGCGACTCTCTTTTGCGCCTGCAGCTTGTCTATCTCGTCTTCCAACTTCGCAATCTCCGTTTCCAATTCATTCATTTTGTCTTTATAGGTTGAGCCTTTGGTGATTGTGTTGCCCATGGCCAATTCAAGCAGTTTATTGGCCTGGTGCCGGAAGCCGTTTAGCTTTGATTCTTTTTCTTTGAGATCCGCGTCTATCTTCTCAAGCTTTGCCTGGGATTCAAGCATTGCGTCTCCAAGAGCCTTTATAATAATGCTTCGGTCCTTAGCTGCCCGCTTAAAATAATCAATTATAGCCTTGTCAAAAGTGGTGGCGGAGATGCGGCTGGCTTTGCATCCCAGCGCCTGCCTGGAGCGGCTGCATTCATAATAAAAGAATTTTCTTCTGTCTCTGCCTCCAGAGAAATTGCAGACCATGTGGCTCCCACAGTCTCCGCATCTAAGAATGCCTGCGAGGAGGTATTCGTAGAATCTCTCTTTCTGCACGAAGTTGTGGCCGGGGAGCCTGGCGCTCAATATCTTATTGGCCCGCTCCCAGAGTTTCTCATCAACAATTGGAGGGTGGTTGCCTTTGTGGTATTCTCCGCTGTACTGGATATAGCCTTTGTAGAAAGGATTTTTTAGGATCCTTGAGATGACCTGCCTGCGCCATTCCTTGCCGTTTAGAGTTTTTAGTCCGCGCCGATGAAGCTCAAGGCCTACCTGTGTAAGCGACCGGTTATCCGCGGCCATCTCCCAGATAACTTTAAGGTGGGTAGTTATCTTTTCATCAAGGATAATTTTATGCGGTTGGCGGCCGTTAGGAAGAGGCTCTCCGTCCGGTATAAGCTTATATCCATAAGGCAGCATCCCGCCTACCCATTTGCCTTGGCGCACACGCGCGATAGCAGATGCTTTCACGCGTTCGCCGGTGAGTTCCCGTTCAAATGCTGACAAAATCCCGAGTATGCCAATTACTACCCTGCCTATGGCGGTTGAGCTGTCTAAGTTTTCTCTTACCGAGACAAAATCGATTTCCTTTTCTCTGAATAGGTCAATAAGCCAGTAGAGGTCCCGGGTATTGCGGGTCAAACGGTCAAGGCGGAAGAAGATTATTCCGTCAAACGGCGCTTCTTTACGTACGTGGTCAATAATCATCTGGATACCGGGCCTGTTGAGATCCTTGCCGGAATAGCCGTCATCATTTATTCGGCCTTTGTTGCCTATTTTGGCAAGGTCATATCCAAAGGCATCAAGCATGTTTTTACAGTGATGGGCCTGCGAGTCCAGGGTTGTAAAATCTCCCTGGGCCTGGTCATCAGTAGAGCAGCGGGTATATATTACGTAGCGCTTTTTGTTATTTGTATTATTTGTTTTGGCATTCATAATCATAGAATTTCTACCACTTTTGAGTGCAGGCATCCGCCAGGCAGAAGAGCGTCTTCCGCCTGGCAGCGCTAAAGCAGCTATGCCTGGGTCTTCTGCTTTTTGCCTTTTCCCCAGCCGGCCTTCCATCTGGTCACGGCCCCGGCCACAATAGCATCAACAGCCTTTTGATCGCCGATGTTCTTGAGTACGTCGGCGAGCTCCTGCTTATTAAGCACCCGGAAATTCTTAACTCCGCGCTGTTTAGCCGTCAGCATTAGCTCGTTGCGCGTGCTGCCTGCCGCCAAGACAATGCCTTCCTTAGGCGAAGGAGAATTATCAGCCGGAGCTTTCGGCTTTTGAGTTTTTGATTTCTTTTTGCCGTAATGCTTGGCATGAAGTTTATTCAAAAACTCTTTGTTTTTCTTTTTCTGCTCTGCAGTCATGTGGTAGTCACCCCCTTTCAGTTTTTTGGACACCCCAACCCTATAACAAAACCCCTACAAGTCAAGAGGAATCAATGCCTCTATATGTGTATATCGGTTTTTTTAACAATTTGTCACAGGGGGTGTGACAGTTTGAGAAAAAAACCGATATACATATGTAGGGGGCAAATCATGGCACGCGGGATAAAAGGTAATTTTAATAAGCGTTTCGGAGACCGGATACAAGTGGTTTATGCGCAAAATCTTTCGCCTTCAGAAAGAGAGCTGCGGAATAAAAAACTCTGCGAGGCAGTTATAAAAGTTTTGACCGGTATTCTGGGCAGGGAACCCACGCAAAGAGAATTATTCGGCATTGATGATCTATCGAAGGTGAAGAGACGCAAATAGCGATATCTCCACAAATATTTATGAGCCCTCCGTGATTTACTTCATATCTTTGAAAGCATATCGTTAGTAAGGGTTCATTTGAGACACCTCAAGAAATAAAAAAGGAGGTGTCTCATGAGTTTCAATTACGGAGGTTTATTTGAAAGCTGGGAGATCGCAGTTGCCAAGAAGGTAATCAATGGTTACAGGAAAGAGCATAAATATCTGGAGCGCGAAGGGCTCGATGATTTATTGCAAGAATGCCTTATTCACTGGCTTGAGGTCCGCGACCGTTACGATCCTAAGCGAGGCGCTTCCAAAAAGACCTATATGGCAGAGGTTGTCAGAAACATGCTTAGTAAGCTTGCCGAGAAAGCCACGGCAGATAAGCGTAAAGCGATTTACGAAAGCGTATCATTGGATGGATCCCTTAGCGACGACGAAGATAAGCCTGCTCTAATAGACAAAATCGCAGAAAGTAAAGATATCCAGCCGCAGACCAAATCAGAACTCAAGATAGAACTTTCCCGAGTATTTCAAAAACTCACTCCGCAGCAACAAAAACTATGCACTCTTTTAGGCGAAGAAGGCTTAAGCATCAGCGAGGCCTCTAAGCGGCTTGATAAACACAGAATGATTATTTATCGGGAGATAGCCCGGATAAGAGAGCTCTTTGAAAAGGAGGGGCTCAAGGATTACTTGAAATAATCTTTAAGAGAGGTGTGACAGTTTTAAAGAAAAATCGGTATACATACAGTGGAGGCAAGAAAGATGACCGATGTGTGCAAGTTTAAATTTTGCGAGAAGGTAGGCAAGAAGACAATCGAGAAAGAGATTGCCCGGGCAATTGAGACTGCCGAATATGCCTTTGGCCAGGCCAAGGTAAGACTTCACGCGGCATATCTGGCTACAAACGACAAGGCGGTTATCGATGCCTCAAGCGAAGTCGGCGAATACATCGCCCAGATATTTATCGGATTAATGACCCGCAAACTTGGCGAGGATAAATTTACTGTGGAAAGAATAAGAAGGAGCGACGAGCTATGAAAGTTACCAAGGGTTTAAAAAAAGTTTACAAAGGGCTTAGCTGGTATAACCGGCAGAAGCTGATTGAAGCTAACCGGCCTTTCGGAAAGAAAAAAATAAAGCCCAAAAAGAAATAAGACAGGTTTTTCATGGGAAATGAAAAGATAGAAATCAGGGATCTGCGCGACGGCAATTTTCTTTGGATAGACAAGGCAGCATTAAGGCTTATCAGTGAGAATGCCGGGACTATGGCCGTAGCCGTATATTCATGGCTTTGTTATTACGCTAATTTTAAGGCACAGGATTGTTTTCCGTCTATTACCACATTGGCATATCACTGCGGAGTATCCCGGCGCACAATCATGCGGGCTGTAAAACAATTAGAGCAGATGAAGGCTGTCTTGATTGAAAGAAAGAAGGGCAAGCCGAACATTTATAAGCTGCTTAACATCTCAAGGACGCAGAGTTATCCACAGGCAGGTAGTGACATTGATGTCACCAGTGACGCTCACGGCACCGGAGTGGTGACGCCAGCGTCACCAGCAGTAGTGTCAGGGATGTCATCCTAACAATAGATATTCTAATAAGAGATAACTAAAAAAATAATAGTAGAGGTTGTGAATTTTGTGAATAACTTTGGCAAGCGCTTAAAAAGCTTATGGGTCCTTCCAGGGGGGCGTCGGTGCGCGGGTCGGGCGAGGCGCGGGCTTTCAGTGATTATGGCTTAAAAAATTGATGTCAATGTCAATGAAAATGGGCACCCCTTGGGCAAAACGGGGCGTCCCTTTGTTTATTTAACTCAATATGGGTCAATATGTTAGAAAAAGGAGGAATGTGTGGCAAAAATCAATATAAAGCCCGAAATTAGTGACATAAAGTTATCGCAAATAAGACCGGCTCCTTATAATCCGCGGGAGATTACGAATGAGGCACTTTCGGGTCTGCGGCATAGCTTGGAGAAGTTCGGCTATGTAGACTTGCTGGTAGTGAATAAGCGCAACATGCATATCATTTCAGGGCATCAACGCTATAAGATTATGCAGGCAGAGGGTGTTGAGACTGCACCTGCCATCTTGGTTGACGTTGACGAGATCCAGGAGCAGGCAATGAATGTTACGCTTAATAACCAGGAGATTGCCGGGCAGTGGACACAGGCGCTTATCCCACTTTTAGAGAGACTGCGCAAAGATGCTTCTGATGATTATCTCGCTCTTCGGCTCAAGAATTTACGGGACAGCGTTGGCGACATGGGAGTTGAGAATCTTGGAGACGGCAAGACGCTTCCGGATGACATCCCCGAACCGCCCAAGGAGGCGATTACCAAGAAAGGAAATCTTTGGATATTAGGTAATCATCGTCTTCTCTGCGGCGATTCAACAAATGAAGATGATGTGGCGCGGCTTATGAATGGCGAGAAAGCAAATTTGTTTGCCACAGATCCGCCTTACTGCGTTGACTACACCGGAGCTGACAGACCTACCGGCGGTCATGACTGGTCCGGCGTTTATCACGAGGTTGATATTCCGGATGCCAAGGAATTTATAAAGAAATTTTATGAGGTGGGCCTTAAGCATATCAAAGAAAATACTGCGCTCTATCTTTGGCATGCCTCAAAACGAAGAGGCATGATTGAGGAAATCTGCGATAACCTTGGGATTCTCCTTCATCAGCAGATTATATGGGTTAAGCCCTGCGCGGTATTAACATATTCGTTTTACTCCTGGCGCCATGAGCCTTGTCTTCTCATGTGGGTTAAAGGACAAAAACCGCCTTATAAGCCAAAAGACAAATCTATCGGCAGCGTGTGGATGGTTGATTTCTTGCGCTCAGGCGATCCTACTCAAGCTGAATATCATACGGATGTTTGGGAGCTTGACTGGGAAGGCAAGAAACGCAACCCAGGGTTGCATCATCCAACAGTTAAACCTACGGAGGTATTCGCTATTCCTATGCGCGTGCATACGTCGCCCGGAGAAATCTGCTACGAGCCGTTTAGCGGGTCTGGTTCGCAGATCATTGCAGCTGAACGGTTGAACAGGCGCTGTTATGCAATGGAGATCGAGCCTATCTTTTGCGATGTGGCTGTCAAGAGGTGGGAAGAATTCTCGGGAAGGAAGGCGCATAGAGAAAATAGCAATGGATGAAAAAGGCCAGAACTTAATAGAGATCGCCCGAAAGAAACGCTACATTTCTCTCGTTGAGAAGCTTCAGCGCGGGACGCTGTCCGCCAAGGAGCTTAAGGAGCTTGAGGAGTTTGAAAGATCCGAACAGAGAAAAGAAAGCAATATACTTGACGGGACGGTTGACCTCGGGACAATTTCAGTATTCTTAGAAAAGTCACCCCGCATGGTCCGGCGTTACATAAAGCAAGGGCTGCCGGTTATCCGGGATTCACAAGGGGAAATTTATCGTTTTAAGGTCAGTGATGTCTTCAAGTGGTTTTATGCTTCGCAAAATCCCGAAGACGGAAGCAAAGATTACTGGGAAAACGAATACCGCAAGAACCGCGCCAAATTAAGCGAACTTGAATTAAAGCAAAAAGAAGGCGAGCTTATTCCTTTCGCAGATCACGCTTCATTAATCAAAAATCAGATTAGGGGTATTAAGGCGGGTTTCTTGAGATTACCGAAATACATTGCGCCTAAATTGTATCAACAAGAACCAAAGGTTATTTGTGAGATGCTTGATGCGGAGTTGCGTTATATCATCAATCAGTTTGCAGGAGTGAAAAGTGAGAATAAAGATAGCCCGAGCAATAGTTAATACTGTTTTGCCTTATGCGGCGGAAGAATGGGTTTTGCCGAATAAGATGACGGTGAGCGAATGGGCCGATACATTCAGGCGGCTCGACGTCAAAACCTCTGCAGAGCCCGGGCAATGGTCAACGACAAGAACGCCCTACTTAAAAGGAATTATGGATGCGTTCACGGATCCGTTCGTTGATGAAATAACGGTTATGGCTGCGTCTCAAGTCGGCAAGACAGAGGCAATGTATAACATGCTGGGCTATGTCATTGACCAGGATCCTGGGCCGACGCTTATGGTTTCACCGCGGGCCGATGATGCAAAGAGCGTTTCGTATAATAGAGTTCGTCCAATGATTGAAGTTTCCCCTATATTAAATAAATATCTTCCTGAGAATCTCGATGATATCACGAAACTTGAATATCACTTTGACCGCATGATTCTTTATTTCGCTGGATCCAATAGCCCGGCTGATCTTGCGTCAAGGCCTATCCGGTATCTATTTTTGGATGAGGTTGATAAATATCCGAAATTCTCGGGCCGCGAGGCTGATCCGATAAAACTTGCCTCAGAAAGGCAAAAGACCTTTTGGAATAAGAAGACGATTAAGGTTTCAACACCCACTACGCGCGAAGGGTATATCTTCAGGGAATATGAGAAATCAGACCAAAGGCGGTTTTATGTCCCTTGCCCTCATTGCGGCAAGCTGCAGGTTTTGTTATTCGGCCAGATCAAATGGCCGAGAGAGGAATCTTCTCCCGAGAGGATTAAAAACGAACGGCTGGCCTGGTATGAATGCTTTTATTGCGGCAAGAAGATAGAAGACTCGCAGAAGCAGAAGATAATGTTAAGCGGCGAATGGATCCCAGAGAAGAAAGAGAAAAGCAGAAACCGCGGGTTTTGGGTAAGCTCTCTTTATTCTCCTTGGCTTACCTGGAGCGATATAGCGGCGGAGTTTCTAAAATCAAAAGATTATATCGAGCTTCTAATGAATTTCGTCAATTCCTGGCTGGCAGAAGTTTGGGAAGAGAAAATCGAGGAGACAACAGTAGATAAAGTACGCAACCTTGCCCGGGACTATGATGAGGGAGTTGTTCCGGATGAGGTTTTGGTGTTAACCGCTGGCGTGGACGTGCAGAAGGATCACTTTTATTTTGTAATACGCGGCTGGGGATATTATGAGGAATCGTGGCTTATCCGTGCAGGAAGAGTTGAATATTGGGATGATCTGGTAGAAACCCTGTTTAAGACGGAATACAAGAGGTTAACTTCAGATGAAACTCTTAGTATTTATATGTCATGCGTTGATTCAGGATTCCGGACTGATGAGGTGTATCGTTTTTGCCGGCACTGGGCCGATAAGACAAAGGCAATTAAGGGAGTTGAAGAGATTAGCGGAGGCAGATTTTACCGCGCAAACAAAATAGACATCAATTCGCGCACCGGTGCAGTTATTCCCGGAGGCCTTGTCTTGTGGCATTTAAATGTGACGCAGTATAAAGACAAAATCAACCGGCTTGTTACTTCTCGGGATCCGGTTAAATGGCACATCTTTAAAAATCCAAGTGAGGAGTATCTTACTCAGTTTACTTCTGAGCACAAGATATTGATACGCAACCGTACGACCGGCCGGGCGAAAGAAGTTTGGCAGAAGAAGAAAGAAGCCTCAGCAAATCACTTTCTTGATGCTGAGGTTTACGCTTTAGCTGCCGCGGATATCATTCGTGCCTTAAATATCCGTAAAGATGATGCCACGAGAGTTTATCAGCCAAAGGCTAATGAGCAAGGGCATTCAAGGGAAGGCTGGATAAGAAAAAGGGAAGGGTCTTGGCTTTAATGGGGCGATGGCTTGAGAGAAAACCTAACTGGCTGAAAAATGTAAACCGTAACGACGCTATTGAGCCGCAAAGAAATTTAGGCGGCAGGCCGCAGAATGAATCAAAAGATTACGGCGTTAGGTTTATTCCATTAAAATGCCCTCGGTGCAAAAGCAAAGATATTAAATGTTATTCCAGCCATCCGCCGGTCAGATATCATATCTGCCAAAAATGCGGCCATAATTTCAAATCTGTTGAGGCTGAGGATGATGGGTAGTTTTTACTAATTTGTAGTAACGACTATCTTGTCAATTATAGGGTTTTAGGTAATATAGAGTTAAAGAATCTTGCGCTAAAGGTTGGCCGCCTTTACAGCGCCCCAATAGTTTTATTAAGCCCGTTACCGTGCACGGCGGTGGCGGGCTTTTTTATTGGGCAAAAAAGGAGTGCATTGTGAGTGCGCCTACAAAACAGGAAATGCTCGATGCTATTGAAACCGCTATCAATGGTTTAAGTTCAGGCGTGAAGTCATACACCATAAACGGCAGGACTATGACTTATCGCGATATCACAGATCTCAAACAAATGCGCGACCAGCTCAAGAAGGAAATGTCTCCTACGGCAGACCGCACAACATACGCCTCTTTTAAGGATCCGTCATGAAAAAAAGCATCGGCGAAAAACTGGCAGGCAGGCTCGATGATATTATTTCCTTTTTCTCGCCCAAAGCCGGTTTTAAGAGACGCATGTTCCGGCAGGCTATCAATATTTCAGAATCGTTTAGTTCTTACAAAGGCGCTTCGAGGTCAAGGCTTAGATCTAGCTGGCTTCCCGGAGGCGGTTCAGCAGATGAGGATTTACTGCCGGAATTAAAAGATATCCGCGAGCGCAGCCGAGACTTAAACCGCAACGACGCGCATGCTTCAGGGATCACCGGCACCATGACTACAAATGTTGTCGGTTCAGGGATAAGGCCGCAGTCAAGAATTGATAAAGAATTACTGGGCATAGATGACGCGGCTGGGAGCAGTTTTCAAAAACAGGCTGAAAGAGTTTGGAAGGACTGGCTTCCTTTTGCTGATGCCGGAAACCGCATGGACTTTTATGAAATCCAGCAGCTGGTGGACAGGCAGATTTTAGAAAACGGCGAAGCGATCATTATCCCGAAGATGCTTAAAGAGTCCGGCAGGCCTTATTCTTTGGCGCTGCAAGTTATCGAATCTGACCGGCTCGATACTCCGCCCGGCATGCAGGGGGATAAATCTATAAGGTCAGGCGTGCGAATTGGTGAGAAAGGCGAGCCGATTTCGTATTTCATTCAGAAGACGCATCCCGGAGATATCAGGTTTACAAAAAGGGGGGAAAGAGAGTTTGTCGAGATACCTGTTAAGAACGAATACGGCCGAAGGAATATTTTTCATTTGTATTTCGTTTTGCGCTCAGGACAGACAAGGGGTGTTCCGTTCTTTGCGCCGGTCCTGACTTATTTCAAGGATTTAGCAGAATACGCCGAAGCCGAGCTTGTAGCGGCGAGGATAGCAGCGTGCTTTTCTCTTTTTATTACTTCGGAAGCATCAATGGATGTGGCAGTTAATTCCGCTTATGACAAAAATTCTTCTGGGCAGCTTATTGAGTCATTAGAGCCGGGGATGATTAAACATCTTCTGCCCGGAGAAAACATTACCTCGTTTAATCCGCAAAGGCCGGGAGCTACTTTTGAGCCGTTTGTGGAAAGGATATTAAAAGCGATCTCTGCCGCGCTTGGCCTGCCGTATGAGCTTGTGGCAAAGGATTTCTCAAAGACAAATTATTCAAGCGCCCGGGCAGCGTTACTTGAGGCGCGCAGATATTTTAGGATGAGGCAGGAGTGGCTTAGCCGTAAACTCTGCCAGCCGGTTTGGGAAATGCTTTTAGAGGAAGCGTATCTTAGCCGTCAGATTATGGCTGAAACATTTTATGAGAATAAGCGTTATTGGACAAACGCCTCATGGATTGCTCCGGGATGGGAATGGGTTGATCCGCTAAAGGAAGCACAGGCCGCAGAGGTTGGATTAAAGAACGGCATTGTCACCTACTCTGACCTTTACGCGCAGGAAGGCAAAGACTGGGAAGAAAGTTTTGAGCAGCGTAAGCGCGAAGCCACGAAAATGAAAGAATTGGATTTGGAGTTTCCAAGCGATGAAAAAACAAAAGAACCAAAAGAAGCCAAAGATCCAAACGATCAGGAAGATAACAGTCGGCAGTAAAGCGCAGATGGCTATGCCGCAGGAGTTGGATATTCGGATAGGAGAACGAGATGGCAAATAAGGACATTCTTTTTCGCACGGATATAGCAAGGGCCGGAGGTGTCCGGGTCAGCAGGAATAACGAGATGGTTGAAGGCTTTGCAGTTGTCACCAAAGGCGTCACACATGACGAAAGGGGGGAGTTTGATGATGCAGCGTTAGATAAAATTGTTGAATTAGGGAATCAGCCAAAGATGGGGATCAAATCGAGGTTTGGCCATCCCAATATGAGTTCAACCGCCCTGGGTACGTTTTTGGGCAGAGTCAAGAATTTTAGGCGGGATGGAAATATTGTCCGGGCGGATTTGCATATTGATCAAACCGCGCACAAAACGCCGGATGGAGATTTGGCGGGTTATACCATGGAGCTTGCGGAAAGCGATCCCGACGCATTCGGCTCTTCCATGGTCATACATTGGGACGAGGAGTACCGGCAGGAAAAAGACGGATCATTGACAAAGGATGAGAAGGGCAATGCTTTGCCGCCGCTTATCCGCGTGAAGAAATTAATGTCAGTAGATATCGTCGATGACCCGGCGGCGAATAACGGCCTTTTCGGCATGCCGTTTTTCTCTGAGTCAGTAAAGCCATCAGCGGAGATGACGGTATTCCTGGATAAGTTCTTAGAGCAGCCGGATTCCGTTGAGCGGGTAATCGCGTTTTTGGAGAGGTATCGAATGAATAAGGACGAATTTCAAACAATTTTAAAAAAACAGGAGGTGAAAACCATGTTTGAAAATTTAACGGTAGAACAACTGAAAAAGGAGCGAGCTGATGTTTTTGACTCCATCTTTAAATCAGGTCTTGATGAGGGAGTCAAAAAGGGTGGCGAGTATGGACAGAAACAGGAAAGAGAGCGGGTCGTGTCGATATTGAAGAAAGCGAAAGCTTTTAAAGATATGAATACCCTTGCTCTTGCCGCGGTTGAGAACGGATTGTCTTTAGAGCAGGCAACAATCAGTTTTCAGGATAAGCAGCTTGCTGGGTTACAAAATGCTCAAGCTCCGGATGTCGGGCCTGATAACGATGAGGATAAAGGTAAAAAGCCCGCAACTCATCTTGAAAGGGCTCGTGCCTACAAACAAGAGCATAACTGTAGCATGACCGAGGCATTAAAAGCTACAGCAGAAAAACAGAAACAATAAAAACGAAGGAGGAGAAAAATGTCACAGTTTAATATTGGGTCAAAGGCATTTGTGGCTGGTGAAGCGTTAGAGGCTTACCGCCGGGTTAAATTAAGCGCAGGAAGCGGCACTCAGGTTGAATATGCGGACGCAGGAGAGGCCTTCATTGGTTTTACCGCGGCCAAGGCGGCGCTGGGGGAGATGGTAAGCGTTGATCTAAAGTTTACTGGCCGGACGTTTAAGGTTGAGGCTAACGGCGCTATTGCGGTTGGCGGTAATTTTTACGGCGCCAACGACGGAAAGGTGAGCGCCACAGTAAGCGGATCAATTCAGGGCCGCGTGCTTGAAGCAGCTGCTTCAGACGGCGAGATTATCGAAGGATTGTTGTTGTAAGTAACCATTTAAAGACAGGAGGATACAATGGGAGTTGATTATCAGGGTTCAAGGGCAGTACCGAGGTTAGAGCTGGGCGAAGCGGCTTTGGAATTCATTCAGCAGCAGGACGAATTTATCGGCACACAGGTGTTGCCGATATTTCCGACTAAGAAAAAGGCAAGCATATTTCCCGCAATAACCAGGGAAAGCATCACGCGCGAAGCAGACACTAAGCGTGCCCCGCGCGGCAACTATAACAGGGATGGCTTTCAGGCAAAGGATAAGCAGTATAACTGCGAGGAATACGGCCTTGAAGGGCCTCTTGATGACAGCGAGAGGAGCCTTTACGCGACGGACTTCGACGCAGAGCTTACTACGGTGCAGATCATCACGCGGCGTGTTTTACAGGCTCAGGAAAGACGTATTGCCGGCATTGTATTTAACACAACCACGTTTGCCGGGCCCGCGCTCTACACCGACAATTCCGGCGCTCCTTGGGACAATCCAAGTTCTGATGTTCCGCTTCAGGTGCGTGCGGCAAGAGAAAGAGTAAGAGCCAATTGCGGGATCGATCCAACCGCTCTTATCTGCAGCAAGGCCAACATTGATCGCCTATTGGCTAATAATAGCATCAAGGACGCGATTAAGTATGTGGCCAGACTTACCGAGGCAGAGCTGCTTAACGCTCTCGCGGATATCCTTGGCGTGCGCCGGATCCTTGTAGGCAAAGGCATCTATAACACAGCCAAAGAAGGCAAGCCGTTCGCCAGCGCGGATATCTGGAACGACGATTACGCGATGGTGGCAACTATCGGAGATTCTCAGCGGCTTTCCGATCCAAGCGTTGGAAGGGTGTTTTTGTGGAGTGCCGACAGCCCGGAGAATGCAACGGTTGAACAATACCGCGACGATGCCGCCCGCAGCGATATCTTCCGCGTAAGGCAGCACGTGGACGAGATTATTATAGATCCGTTTTTTGCGCATCTGATGAAAGTCGACGCCTAAGAAAGCGTCTAAACAAGCACTGCGCCGGGAGGCTTTAAAAGCCTCCCGGCAAGGCTTGGAGAGCGAGGCTTATGGCTTTCAAAGATAATTTAGCGCAGGATGCGACAAAGACATTTTTAAACTCGGATGAGTTTGCCGAAGAAATTACCTACACGCCTAAAGGCGGCATCGCGAAAGTTATTAAAGCGCTTGTGAACCGCAAGCGTATAGATCCTGCCTATGAGGATGCGGGCCGCGTCCTTTTAAACCAATTTGAGATATTCATAGCCAATGACGAAACATCAGGCGTTGCATCCATTAACAAAGGCGAGGATCTGGTTTCGCTTGCAGAGGTTATCGGTGGAATCTCAATTGACTGGGTAGTAGCGGATATCTTAGGCCAAGACGAAGGGGCATGGCATTTGCTTTTACAAAAATGAGCGAACTAAGACTAGAGATTAATACAAAGAATTTAGAGCGGGCAATCAGGCTTTTCCCCAAAGAGCTTAAATATGAAATTGCTGATGGGATGGATCATGCCACGAGGAAATTCTTGAAAATCTTTAAACAAACCAGACTCCAGGGCCCGCCGGGAATCAGAGGGCGGACACACGGGATATTTACTCATTTTCAAAGAGCAAGCCTTGTGTCGCAGAATATCGAGGGCATGGGTATGGTGATTTTCTCAGATTCCAAAATTGCCCGCATGCACGAAGAAGGTGCGACGCTTAAGAATCCAGGCGGCGGGAAGCTTGCTGTGCCGCTTTCGGCAAGAAAAGAGCTTTTTACATCCGACGGCAGGCTTAAGAAGCAATACAAACAACCCAGGCTGCTTAAGAATGTTATTCCCATTCAATTAAAAGGCAAAACATTCTTGGCCAAGGTTAAAAAGAAACTGCGCGAGCTTATCCCCATTTTTGTTTTAAAAAATAGCGTGCGTATTCGCCCGAGGCTTATGTTCTACAAAACCTGGGATGATATGCAAAATGAGCGGATAGATATCTTAAACAAATCAATTGAAAAGGCGCTGAATAAAGTATGACAGTTAGAGAAAGTATTTTGGAAAATTTAAAGATAACGCTTGAGACCATATCAGTTGCAAACGGCTATCACAATGATATTGCCAGCGTGCAAAGGTGGCGGCAGTCCGGGAATTCGCTCGTTCTGATCCCCTGCATAGTGATTAATGCCGGGCCCGAAGAAAAAGAGCCGTCGCCTAATCCTTTTACGACCTGCAAGATTACTGTCTATCTTGATATTTGGATAAGGCAGGCGCAAGACGATCCGCAGTCGACAGATACGCTCTTAAACAGCCTCCTAGGGGATATTGAAAAAGCGCTTATGGTTGATTACACGCGCGGGGGCTTTGCCAAGGATACAAATATCAAGTCCAATGTTCTTTTTGAAACCTTGGAAGGCCAGCCACAGGCGGGCATCATCATAGATCTGGAGATAATTTATCAGCATAAACAAAATGATCCCGAAGTTTCGGGATAGAGGAGGGTAAACCATGCTTACGCGTAAACGTCAACTTGCCGCAAAAATAGAGACGATAGAAGGCACTGCTGAAAATCTGGCTGCGGCTGATGCCAGGCTTTTAGTTTATAACCCGAAGGTGAGTTTTGATATAGCCATGTTTGAACGCAACCCTGCGCGGCAGTCATTCTCAAATATCGCCAAGCTTCCCGGCAAGCGGCCGGCAGGCCTGTCATATCGGCTTGAATTAAGAGGCTCAGGCGTTGCCGGCACCGTTCCTGAATGGGCGAAGATTTTACAAGCCTGCGGATTCGGAGTCAATCAGCTTAAATCAATGAATATAGGAGCAGTTACCAACGGGCCTTTTCAGCATGGAGAAACAATTACCGGGGGGACTTCCGGCGCAAAAGGCAGGGTAGTGATCAACACTGCAAACGGATTAGCAAATATTTATTTTGTATCTGTCTCAGGAACATTTGAGTCAGCCGAGACAATTACCGGCGGCACGTCAGGCGCAACCGCAACTACCTCGTCTGCACCGACAATTGTTGGTAATGAGCTTAAGCCTATATCAGACAGTATCCCTTCACTTACCCAAGGCAGTTACGAAGACGGCGTGCGTAAGCTATTAAAAGGCTGCCGCGGCAAGGTAAAATTCGGATTTAAATCAGGGGAGCCGGTGCTTCTGGATTTTGATTTTCAAGGCGTAGAAGCGGGTGTGAGCGATTTATCTTTTCTTGCGGATGTTACTTACGAGAACACAAAACCGCCGGTATTCTTAAGCGCGCTTTTCTCAGTGGATGCCTATTCGGCGAAGATAGGCGAGATGGATATCGATGTAGGCAATGCCTTGGCCGTCCGCGATGACGTTAATGACCCAAGAGGAATCTTGTCTTTTGCCATTACAGGTAGAAGCGTTTCCGGCTCATTCAATCCGGAGATGGTTTCCTGCGCGGCACACGATTTTCACTCCAAGTGGTTTTCCGGAAGCGAGATGGTTATTGATTTTACTATCGGCCAAACAGCCGGCAACAAGTTTAGATTTTATGCGTCGAAAGCGCAGTATACCAAAGTCGACGATGAGGATAGAGACGGCCTTTCGATTGCCAAGAGCACTTTTAGTTTGAACGGGTCGCTTTTATACGGCGACGACGAAGTATCAATCTTAGTATTTTAACAAGAGGAGGAAAAAGCCATGCTTACAGGAATCAATATTTACGAAACTAAGCCTTACAAGTCAAAGCTTGATCCTGATAAAGATAATCCCACGATTTTTCACGTCGGGCTTCTCGATTCTCATTTAAGGGCCTTTATTGAGGATCAAACTACATCTTTTGAATTCAGTTCTAAGAACCCCAAGGATCCGGCTAAGGCGAATATTAATGCCTCAAAGCGAAACCTTTTAGTGGTCAAGTTCGGGCTGAAAGGTTTCGACAACTTTCTGGATCCGCGGGACAAGAAACCGCTTAAATTCGATACGGTCTCAACAGCAATCAATGGGAAAAATTATTCGGCTGTTACAGATGAGATTATATCGTTGCTGCCAAAGTCATTAATAGATGAACTTTCCGAAGTGGTTTTAGCCGAGAATTTTTTGAGCGAGGACGAAGAAAAAAACTAATCCTGGCGGTCGGGCTGCATAGGTTTAGGCTCGACTGCCAGGAGTGCCCGGACGTTTTAAAGGCAGAGCGCGGCTGCGAGGAAGATTCGCCGATTGAAGGCGTCTGGAAATTAAAGGACTGGGAGTTTAGGCGATGTCCAAGGAAACTTGTTACTAGAGCGAGCATTGAATATTTGAACGCGTATCTTTTTTTCGAGAAAGGATATTTGCCTAATCCCGGCGGCTGGTTAGAACAGCCGCTTAAATTTATCCAGGCAATAAAGATAATTGAGCGCGAGATTGCCTTGGCAAGAGAGAAAGAGGATTAATGCCTACAAATAGGGAACTCGAAATCATCATGAAGTTAAAGGACGAGGTCTCAAAGCGCCTGCAGGGGATCGAAGGCAATTTGCAAAAGTTTGCTAATTCCTGCAAACAGCTTGGCGGTACGCTTCGTAACGTAGGCAGGGAGATAGCGCAGGTCGGCCAGAACCTTGTTTTTATGGGAGGCGCATTGACCGGGCCTCTTGCCCTTGCCTTTAAGTCCGCAGAGAAATATTCGCTTTCCGTCTCAAATGAGCTTAAGCGCCTTGACAGTGCCTTTATCGGGCTTCGTGTGAGTATTGCTGAAGCTTTGGTGCCGGTGGCGCATAAATTGGCCAACGTCTTTGGCAATCTGCTTAATCTTTGGAATAGCCTAACACCGGCAACGCAACAGATGATTGTGCAGACTATAGCAGTGACCGGTATTTTTATGACGCTGAGCGGTGTAGTAGTCGCTTTGATAGGACGATTGGTACGATTGGGCGGACTTATTATTGATTTAGTCGGTAAGCTTGCCCTATTTGCCTTGGCGCATCCCTGGATTGCCGGGATCGCTATCGCCGTGTCTATTCTTATCGTCGTTTTCCTTAAATTCAGAGATGTGGCTGTGCCGGTCCTTAACGCAGTTGAGATCGGTGCCCAGATGGTCTACATCGGCTTTGTGAAGCTCATCAAATACCTTTTGGTGGGTTTTGACAAGATTGCCCTTGGCTTAGAGAAGTTTTATGAGGTCCTGGGTAAACTCCCCGGGAAGCTCGGCGAGCCGTACCGCGAAGCGTCACAGCATATCAAGACGTTTCGGGACAATCTTCAGGGCCTTATTAAAGCGTCTGATATGGAGATGGATAGAGTCGGCAATAAGATATCAAATGTCCTAGTGACTGGCGAAGGCAGCTTAGTCAAAGGATATGATAAAGCAAAGAATGCGATAACAGGATTCATCGATGCGCTTAAAAACTTAGGCAAGGATATTAAGATTGAAGAGGTGGCGCAGAAGTTTGATGCAATTCAGTCTATGGGGGAAGGCGTAGCTCGATCTCTGGGGAGCGTATTTAAGCACTTTTTCAGTGATGTTTTTAAAGGCCAAATGGATGATATCAAAGATTATTTTGCAGAGTTTGGCAATATGATGCTGGAAGTCCTGGCTGAGGTTTTGGCCAAGATGATCCTGGTTAAGACCATTGGTTCGATTTTCCCGGGCATGATCCCATTTTTCCATCAAGGCGGCATGATATATCACTCTGGCGGACAGATTTTACCTATAAGAGCGCATTCCGGCCTTGCGCCCGAAGAGGTGCCGATAGTTGCGCAGACCGGAGAAGGGGTTTTATCCAGGCGCGGTATGCGCGCATTAGGTGGATCAGAAAATTTGAAATCTCTCAACGAAGGAAAACCTGCAAAGGGGGGCATAACCATAAATGTGAATCAGGTCATACAGGCATGGGACGCTCAGGATGTTTGGCGTAACCGCAAGATGCTTTCCAATGCGATTGCAGACGATATTTATAACAACGGCAAGATTCGTTCAGTGATCAGGAGTTATACATGAGCGACTTTAGCTATTTGCCGGATTTTCTCATTGATGAGGCGCTTGAGTATAAGACGATTGTCTCGGAGTTTGAAAACGGGGCAGAACAGAGGCGGCGCAAATGGGCAAATCCTCAGCGTAAATGGACGCTTAGATTTAATAATAGGACGCATATGGAAATGACGGAGGTTTCAGACTTTTTTAAGGGTAAGTTTGGCGCGTTTATGGCGTTTACCTGGACAAACCCCAACGATTCAATTGAATATACCGTGCGTTTTGTTGAGGATAGTTTTCAGTTTAGCCGCAAGGCATACGGCGTGTATGATTTTGAATTTGAATTTATTGAGGTGAAATAATGCCGCGGGAAACAGACAGCGCATTTAAACAAGAGAAAGCAAAACGCGAGAATACGCCGATATTTTTGTATACACTTGAAAAATATGACGGGATAAATGACCTCTGTTTTGCGAGTTTTGACGAGGATGTAATTTATAACGGCGTTACTTATTCGCGGTTTCCTATAACCCATGAGTTTGTCGGCGAGAATAACCAAGGGCAGATTGATCAAGTTAAGGTGCGGCTTGCCAATGTCTCAAGGCTGATTCAGCTCTACTTGGAGCAGTTTGATTTTAGAGGCAAGAAAGTAACTATCCGCATGGTCTGGCTGGATCAGTTATCTGATCCGGATGCCTTTATGGACGACATATTTTACATCGATAGTTATACAGCAGACCAGAATAACGTGGAGTTTACCCTGACAGGAAAGTTCGATGTCCTGGGAGTGGATTTACCGGCAAGACGCTACTCCCGGAATTACTGCAGCTGGAAGTTTAAATCGATAGAGTGCGGATATGCAGGAGCTGAGCTTACATGCAACAAGACAAAACAGAGATGCAAGCAGCTGAACAATTATCAGAGATTCGGGGCTTTCCCGTCGGTACCGGCAAGGCGCATCTACGTGATGTAGAGCAATACATCATTGACAAGTATCTTGGGCTGCCGTATCAGCATAGGGGCCGGTCCTTAGAAGGGCTTGACTGCTGGGGTTTCTTGAAGTTTGTTTACGCTGACTTAGGCGTGAGACTGTTTGATATTGAGGATCTTGAATACAGCAAGATCTGGGGAACGCAAGGGAAGGATTATTTTAAAGAGCATTACTTCCATGACTGGGTGAGCGTTAAGACGCCCGAGATGCTTGACGGAGTATTGTTTGTTAATTCAAGAAGAATTGCCAATCACGCAGGAATAATCTTGAGCAAGGGAAGATTTATCCATTGCGCAAGGCCGGGCGTGATTATCTCAAGGATAAATGATCTCTCTTGGCAGGTAAGGATAGAGGGATTTTACAGGTTAAAAGACAAAATATGCTGACTATAAGGAACATAGATAATCCGTTTAAACTGGAAGAGGCTCAGGTTAAGGAAGTGCCTTATTCCCGCCATAAGACGCTTCAGGAAGTTTTAATTGAGTCCGGATTTGATTACGAGAATAAGCGCATTATTGTCAGCGGCAAGCGCATCGAGAATTTATCAGCATATCTTGATAATGAGGACGAGGTTACTATTATCCCGGAAGTCAAAGCGCCGGTGGTTGCGATCATCTCTGCCATAGTATCGGCAGTATGGGCCGTGGCTGTAGCGCATCCGTTCCTATTTACCTTTTTTGTGCTCTCCATGGGTTATGCCATTTATCAGCATATGAACCAGCCCAAGATGCCGGATTTCAATTTAGGCTCGGCAACCGGCATAGATGAAGGATCGCCTACTTACGGCTGGGATGGAGTTCAAACTATCCAAGAGGTGGGAGTGCCGGTGGCGGTTGTTTACGGCGAGCACAGAATCGGCGGCAATATCATTAATCAATTCCTTTGGGAAGATGGAGACAATCATTATTTAAATGTTTTACTTGCGCTTTGCGAAGGCGAGATCGAGTCAATCGAGAGCATCGAGATTAATAACAATCCTATTGCTAACTTCGGCGGAGTGACGGTTTCAAAACGCTTTGGCGCAAACTATCAGAGCCTTGTCAGCAACTTTGAGGACCTGCACAATCTTTATCCGGTTAACGCCAACCTGGTTAAAAACAATCCTTATGTTTACACCACTGTGGATTTGGATGTGGAAGGCTTTGAGATCCACTTAAGGCTGAATAACGGCCTTTACCAGCAGAGTTCAGGTTCAGGCGATATCCAAAGCTGGAGCGTTACTTACAGGGTTGAGTATAAACTACACTCAGAAAGTACTTATATTGATTTAGGCGAGACAACCATTTCAGAAAAATCCCGCTCAACAGTACGCCGGGTGTTTCGTAAAGTCGGACTAACTCCCGGGCAATACGATATCAGGATAACCCGCACCTCGGATGACAGCTCGCTTTCGCCGCTTCGCCAGGGAGATTTAACGCTATTTCAAATAGATGAGCTTAAGACCGATGACTTAAGCTATCCAAATACTGCGCTTTTGGGCCTGCAGCTTTTGGCGACAGACCAGCTTAACGGCGGAACCCCGAATGTTACCGCGGTTATAAAAGGCAAAAAGGTTTTGCTGCCGGACATCAGGAATTTAGGCGCGCCGGTTAGCTGGGAAGACTATTGCTGGGATGGAAGCAATTACCGGCTCTTATCTGATGATACTTTGCTTGAATGGGACGGCATAACCTATGTTCAGAAATACTCAGCCAATCCGGTATGGTGCCTCAGAGATTTTATCGTCAATAACCGCTACGGGCTGGGAGAGTTTATCTTAACTTCGCATCTGGATAATGCATCGCTCTTAGAGATGTCGCAGTATTGCGAAGAGAAGGTTGCTGACGGAAAAGGCGGATTTGAGAAACGATTTAGGCTCGATGTCGTGATTGACTCAAACAACAAAGCCCTGGATATACTGATTCAGTTAAGCGCTGTATTTAATGCTATGCCTTTATACAGCGCAGGCGGAATCACTTTTAAGATAGATAAACAAACCATGCCGACTCAGCTTTTCGGCATGGGCAATATCGTCAAAGACAGCTTTGTTCAGAGCTGGAAGACGATTAAAGAAGTGCCGAATGTGATCGAGGTGCAGTTTACGGATAAAGAGAAGAACTATCGCCAGGAAACCATCGCTTATATTGATGAAGAAGCGTTGGCTAACGGCGAGCCGATGCGCAAGAGCCAGCTCCGGTTATTTACCACTGGGGCAAGCTATGCTATCCGCGCAGCGCGCTATGCCTTAAAGGTTGCAAAGTATATTAACCGCTCAATTGTTTTTAAGGCAGGCATTGATGCAGTTGCCTGCCAGGCCGGAGATATTATTTCTATTTCCCATGATGTGCCGCAATGGGGATTCTCGGGCAGAATTAAGGACGGATCCACAACGGTATTAATTAAGCTGGACCGGCCGATGACCATCGAGGACGGCAAATCCTACAAGATCCAAATCAGATTTTCCGACGATGCAATTGAAGAAAGGTTAATCATATCACCCGCCGGGACCTATACAGAAATCACCTGCCAGGCATTCACAAATACGCCGCAGGATTTTAATGTCTACGCCATAGGTGAGACGAATAAGGTTAAAAAAGACTTTAGGGTCGTAGCGATCCAAAGAGAAGGCAAGAATGAAGTGCAGATTCAGGCCCTGGAATATGACGAGGCGGTTTATGATGACTCTGATATTATCCTGCCGCAGAATAATTACTCCTCTTTGTCAGGAGAAATTCCGCCTGTGGCAAATCTTACTTTAACCGAATCTTTGGTTAAGAAAACCGACGGCACAATTGAAAATGCGATTGATGTTTGGTTTGACCGGCCGGTGTATGTCGACCATTATGTCAAATCCTTTGCCAAGGCGAAGATTTACTTAAGCGATGACGGCGGCTTAAGCTGGGGCGCCAGGGGGGAGACTACTGGATCGTATTTCCGCATTATCGGCGATATCGTTGACCGGCACACCTATAAAGTCAAAGTTACCTCGCTTACGGATATGGATGAGGAAAGTTCTTTAGCCACTGCGCCCGAATCCTCAATCACGGTTGTGGGTAAATCTGCGCCGCCAAGCGATGTTTCAACTTTCTTGGTTAACCAGAACAGGGATCAGCTCTATTTCGGCTGGAGCGAGATTCCTGATGTAGATGTCTGGGGATACGAAATCAGGCGCGGGGTAGACTGGGAAAGCGGCGAGGTAATAACATTTCAGCAGGGAACACACTATCTAACCACGGGCCTTAAGAAAGGCATTGATCAGAAATTCTGGATCAAGGCCATTGATACTTCAGGTAACTATTCCGAAAACCCCACGGAATCGGTCCTTACTGTGGGGGAGATTCCGTTTAGAAATGTCGTTGCTGAATATCAGGAGCATCCCTTATGGGAAGGCGTAAAGACAAACCTTGAAGTCAGTTTTGAGACGCTGGTTATATCCGATGGATTTCAATCCGGAGAATACGATACGCCTGTGCGGGATATCGGCTACGTGGCAGCGGTTTTTATTGAGATAGAGGCGATTGTTTCCTTATCAACAGGCAGAAGGTTTAACAGTGATCCGGATGCGAGGTTTAATGACAGTCTTTCTTACCGGTTCACTGGACAAGAGACGCAAAATGTGGCCAGTTTCAAGATACGTTTATCTGAGGATAACATCAGCTGGTCAGAATGGCTGGATTATCAGCCGGGCGATTATTTTTGCAGGTACTTTCAGCTTAAGATGATTTTGACGCGGGAGAACTTGGGTGATTATGTGACCTGTTCAACTTTGCAATATCTCGGGGATCTTCCTGACGTAGATGATTTTGGGAGCGACGCGGTATCTGATGCAAATGAGGGCAAAGAGGTATTTTTTACCAAGACTTATCACGAGGAGCCGAATGTGCATATTGAAATAACTTCTGGGGGAGGCGTTTATACGCAGTTTGTTAATAAGTCTACGACGAGTTTCAAGGTCAAATTATTCAATGCTCAAGGTGTTGTCCAAACCGGCACTTTTGACTGGCATAGCCATGGAGTTTAAGAATGGGAAAGAAACTGATACCGAATAAAGTGATTATTGAGTTTGATAACGGTGTTTTTGTAAGCGGCGTCATTCTTTATAAAGTCAATGACAGCGGCGAAATAAGCCGGGTAAAAACAATCGGTATTAAGAACGCTGATTTTAGCAAGCCGCTGCTTAACGGGCTGCTTCAGAAGTTTATTAAGCATGCGCAGGATGCGGAAGGAATTCAAGAATGATTTGTTCAAGATGCAAGCAGGAGATCCCCAAAGACATGGCTTATGTGTTGATAAGAGGAAGCATTATTTTGCGTACTCCTAAGAAGCGGCCTTTAGTCTTTACCTGCATTGAGCAGGCGTTTAATTACGCGCAGGCTTTATTCATGCATGATGTCTGCTGGATCGAGACTTTGCGGGAACATGGCGCAGATCTCTACGACATGAATAAAGTAGCAGAACAATACAAGAATAGGGAGGTATCAGATGGCTTGGGACAAAACGAAGCCGGAAAATGACATGCTTTTAATTAACTTCCCGGCTGCCTGCAGGGCAAACTGGGAAGCCTTAGAGTTAGGCACAGACCCGAATCTTTTAATTACGAATGCCAAGGTAGCGCCCGGCGCAGGTATTGAAGACATAAAGCTTGCGCAGATAGTTACGCCGAATAAGGTGATCGGCGCAGCTTTAACCGGCCTGGCAAGCATTCCCACTGCAGCCGGGGTTCTGCCGGATGCCAATTCTCCTAATAAGCTGAAAGCCGATGTAAGCGACACAACGCCGGAGTATTTAGACGGGCTGATCGATACTCTGGTATTTCAGATTTCAGCAGGCGATAAGCTGCAGCTAAAAGATGGCGGAGTCGGCACTGAAAAGCTGGAAGGCGGGGCAGCGTTACCAGGGAATAATAAATGTTACGGAACGAACGCAGCTGGCGCTAAAGGGTTCTATGAGACCATTCCTGTTCACCTTGATTCGATTCAGGACGGTCAGGGCCTAAGGTATATTAGCGCTAATTCGAGATTTGAAAACGCGCCGCCTAGAGCGGTATACGCATAAAGGGAAAACATGGGAAATTACACAAGCGGGCCCCCAAAAAGTTCAGGCGGGAATCCAATACCTGCGGCATGGACGGACGACCCTCTGATTCAGGACGTTACGCCTATTAAAAAGACTCACATTGTAGAGCTGCGGGCTTGTTTAGAGGCTTTGGACGGTCATTACCATGTATTCAACGGCAATAATTCAAACGCAGAATTGCCGGATGTAGCTGTGGCATGGGCAGAATCAAACGCGCAGCTTATTGTTGACGAAACACCGCCGAAGGCATCGCATACTAATGAGGTTATAAATTTTATTAAGGCTTTTAACGGCCATTATCATTATGTTCCGGCATATAGCATTAATTCCAATGCGTATGCGCCAGGCTTTGCCTTTGAGGATGATCCGGTTGTAGCGCTTGTTACATGGATCAAGGCATCGGCTCACGAACAATTAAGAAGCCATTTGGAGAGCTTAGCAGGGCATACGCACATAGTTTGCTGTGAATGTGAGTGCACTTGTACCTGCACTTGCACGTGTACCTGCACCTGTACCTGCACCTGCCAAGAGCAGTGCTGCAGCGAATGCGATTGCGGAGATTAAAATGAAGCCAAAATCTGCCTATATATTTGTAACTAATAAATGCAACCTGCGCTGTAAATATTGCTATGAAGAAAACCGCACCGGAGACATGGCGCCGGAGATTATGGTCGCGGCTATAGATTGGCTGGTGAGCCATTACGAGAAGGAGATGTTCGCCCGGCCCTTTGAAAATCTGACCTTTACGTTCTTTGGCGGAGAAGCGCTTCTTAATTTTCCAACAGTCAGGGCCGGGATAGATTACCTGCGCAGTATATGCGACAAGCTAAATTTTAAGGTCGGCATCCATATTTTATCCAACGGGACGGTATTAACAGATGAGATGACAGAATATTTTAAAAGTATCCGTCCATACAATAATTTTAATTGGCACTTCCAGGTGTCCTTAGACGGCTGCGAGGAGACGCACAATGCCAACAGGGTATTTGTCAACGACGAAGGAAGCTATAAGGTCATTTCAGAGAACATAAAAAGGATCCGGGAGGTTTTTTCTAGTGTAGGCGTGCGCATGACCGTCACGCCGGAGAATATAAAATCACTCTCAAAAGACTTTGAGGCTTTGCTTTCTTTCGGAACGCCTGTGACTAACCTCACGCCTATTGTTGAGGGCGACTGGAATGACGAGGTGATCAGCACATTCATAGAGGAGCTTAAAAAATGCATCGAGCTGTATTACCAAAAAGGCCATAACCAGTACTTTAACTATCTGCATCATTCTTTAGAGAGGATAGTGGACAATTCATTTAACCGGCAAAAAGGCTGCAGGGCCGGGGAGTACCTGGTAGGTATTTCAACCGAGGGCAAGATTTATCCATGCCACAGGTTTGTCGCCTACTCTAAAAAGTATGACTTCTGCCTAGGCGATATCTGGAAGGGGATAGACGAGAATGGTGATGCTTTTAAGAAAATAAAAGAAATGCGCCAGAGGGCAGTCAAATGCCTTAACTGCAAGGTGTTTTCCTGCAACAGGTGTTTTGCGACAAATATGTATTTAAATCAGGATCCCGCTGCCATTCCGGATAATGGCTACTGCGAAATGAACGAAAAGATATCGAGCGCTTTGCGGCCGATAATACGGAGGTTGCTTGTGGATGGGAAATTATCGCTTAAAGAAGGCGAAATGGCGGACCTAAAAGATAGGGGCGTTATGTATAAGGTCAGCAAAGACGAACCGGCTGAACTTGTAGAGGATAAATTAGATGTGATGGCCCGCTGCATGATACGCCTGGTGAAAGAACTGCAAGAGGTAAAGTCAGCGCTGTCTTTGCTTGCCTCGAAGCCAAAGGACTAAATTATGAAGTGCTTATGTATTGTCCCATACGAATATACCACCATAACGATGATGTATCGGAATTCTCCGGTCGGCATCTATAAGGTTGCGACAAAACTGCGCCGAGAAGGCCATACTGTTGAGCTTTTCAACATGTATCCTCTCTACCGGCCGAGAAAGTTTATAGAGAACAAGCCGGACGCGATGTATTTCAAGGGCATACCCGTATCCCAATTTATCGGCTATAAGAAGTGCGGTAATTTCGAGAATGAAAAGCTCTGCAGGGAATTTCACAGGCTGGGCCTTCCGATATCGGAGCTTACGAAGAAGTTAGAAAAGTTTCAGCCGGACAGGATATTTGTGGGCAATACCTTTACTTTTCTATGGCGGGCAGTTTATGAGATTGTAGCTGAATGCAAGAGGGTAATGCCGAAGGTCCCGGTGAAGGTTGGGGGACTTTACGCTATTCTTTGCCCGGAACATGCTAAAGCATTAGGAGCCGATGAAGTAATGACGTTGGAAGAAAAGACCGCGAGCGACAACTTTATCAAAATAGATACAGATTTATTCGGAGATAACCTTCCGGACAGGATATTTTTAGGGACCTCGGTAGGCTGCCCTAATCATTGCTCGTACTGCGCTGTTCATATTGTAGAGGGCTGCACAAAGGTAAATACCAGCCCGGATGAAGTAGTGAGCGAACTTAAATATTATAAATCAATGGGAATAAGCAGGTTTATTTTTCTCGATGCCAATATCCTCTACGGATACGAAAATCACTTTAAGATTATTCTCGATAAGGTAATCCAGGAGAACTTAAATATCGAACTCTATTCCTACGGCGGGGTAGAGGCACGGCTGCTTACAGACGATATTTCGGAAAAGATGGTTAATGCCGGATTTCGTTCGGTGAATATCCCTATTGAGAGTGCCAGCGACATTATCATTAAAGAATGGAAAAGAAATTGTTTTGTGGCTGATTGGGAACGGGCGATGAATGTCGCCAAGAGGCATTTTCAGCGCCTGCGTTCTTTTCTGATTATTGGAGCGCCAAATCAGACTACGGAGGATATCAGATCAACCATTGACTTAATAAAAAGTTACGGAGCAGAAGCAGTAACTTTGCCGTATACGCCGATTCCAGGCACTCCTGACTATGAGAAATATAAACGCATAGATTTAGAAGATCTTAACCCTGCTTTTTATCCCTGCGCGCACGAAACGATGAAGGCAGCGGATTTAGAAAAGTTTTATTCTGAAAACCGGAATGTCAGATTTTGCTTAAGGAATTGGGAGGATGTTCAACAAAAGATACCGCCGCCTACAAAAACGATATTTGAAAGCGGACCGGCGGTAAAAACTAAAGGAGGGATTTAATTATGGGAAAAGTCATTAATCACGAGGAGATAATTGTTGACGATATTGTCAAGAGTTTAACGCCGTCGATTTACGATCCGGGCATAGGCGTGCCGGCCTCTTTTGCGCTTATTCATGCGGAGGGCGGGCCGATGAGATATTTCGTTAACGGGCAAGACCCCACCCCGTCATCCGGGGCACTTTTAGAGGATGGAGATATTGTGGAGCTTCCCTCGATTTATCACATAAAGGATTTTAAGGTGGTTAAATCAGGGAGTGATTCAGGAAAGATTACAGCAACTTACGAAGCATAGAGGAGGTGCTAAAAATGCAGCTGCATCTTAAACATCGAAAAGCAAGCAGAATAATAAAGCGGGTTACAGAAATAACTACGGATGGCGGGCTTCCAAAGACAGGTCAGACTATGATTTATCAGCCAGGAGATGATGGGTCTTATCAGATGGGATATCCCATAGGAGGTGTTCAAAGATTTATTGATAATGGCGATGGGACTATAATCGATATGGCTACGGGCCTTATGTGGATAAAAGATCCTCAAGCGGCTGGGTTAGGATCATCCATGTATTGGTATGACGCAATCAATGCCTGCGAAAACTTGGATTATGCAGGTCACGATGACTGGCGTATGCCGAACATTAATGAGCTTTTGTCAATCGTGGATCATTCAAGGTATGACCCGGCGTTTGATCCGATGTATTTCGTGCCATTCCCGGATACATGGACGCCTAATTGGTCGTCAACCGTCTGTGCGCCTTGGATGGACGGAGCCTGGTGCATGTATCCGTATGATGGTTACAAAACAGTCTGGAGCAGAATTAGCGATATGTGTTTTGTGCGGCCTGTCAGAGGCGGGCAATCTTAAAAAAGGAGACAAAAAATGGCAAAAGTTACAGTGGAATACAAGGATGGAAAGAAAATTGTTACGTATCCTAACGGCGAAAAGCAGGAGCATTCAAAGGAAAGTCTTAAAACCTCAAAAGACATGTTCTTGCGGCATAGACAGAAGATAGATGAAAACATCGCTTTGATTGATGATGATCTTGCGAAGATGACGGTGTAGTTTTATGCATACTAACGGAAGCTGGATAAAATATATCACGCCGGTCCTGGTGACAATCGCCATTTTCATGCTTGGTACGATCATGGCGCAAGTGAACCGTATCGATGAGAAGCTCTTTCAGCATTTGGCAAATGACCAGATACATATGCCGCGCAGCCAATTTGTTTCAAAGGCGGAGTTCGATCTGCATTGCAAATTCTTTGAAAAAGAAAACGACCGGATATTGAAGGCAATTGACGACTTGAGAAACGATTTAAAGGTAAAAAGCCGAGATGGAAGAAGTAAATAAAGTAAGGCTTGAGTTTGACCTGCATGAGTATCGGCGGCTTGCTCTGGTTATCCGGGATCATAAGAGCCTGCTTTACAAATTAAAAATGAACGAGCTGATTAAACAGGGCCTTATTAAAGATATGAGTGTCATCATAGGTATGCTGGAAAGGACCGAGGTTAAACCGCAAAAAGAGGGGGTGGAGAAATGAAAGTGCTGATAGCTTTTACTCTCGGGAACATTGTTGGCGGGCTGGGGATGTTTTTCTATCTTTGGCTGAAAGGCAAGGTGCAGAATGTCGGAAAGCGAAAAGTTTAGCTTACTTAAGTTCGCAGGTAGTTTCTTCCAATTCTTGCCGTGGGTTAAGACCCTGCGTTATGCGGCAGGGATTGCACTTATCGGCTTTGTGGGTCTTACGATTTACCGGGCATTCTTTATGCCAACGCAGACTACCAAACAGATTACCCATATCATCGCTCAGCCGGGCGCGCAGGTGACTGTGGATCAGAAGAAAGAGGAGAAGAAACCCGGGATTGAAGTTAGTCCTTTCGTTGAGGGATATGGATTCGTGGAATCCGACGAGCGCAAGGGTGCAGGCGCCAAGGCCGGAGTGAGGATAGACTTCTGAAGAAATGATTTGAAAGCTATTAAATCCTATGGCCTACTGATCCTTCGTATGGATGGTTTTTTCAATTGTGAAGATAATGAATATTTATTTTAAAACAAAACGGTAAGAAACGCTAAAAACAAAAACCCGCTGATTAAAATAATTAGCGGGTTTTTATTTTTAGGTGGTATTATACTAGGAAAGATGGTATAATCCCATAAATACGGGAATATTGTTTTTTAATATCTTTTAAAGCTCAGAGGAGCTGCTCTATGAATAAAAAAATGAAAAAAACCACTATTGAGATTACTGAAGACCAATATTTTTATTTAAAAGAAAAGTCTCTCCATTTGCAAAAACAAAATAAGCATTACTCGATCGTATCCATTATTAGGAATTTAATTGAAGACGACCGAAAAAAGCCCATATTTCAAGTAGGATGCCGAAAATATAAATAGGAGTAAGGATTAGGTTTCATTATGAATCTCGAAGTTATTTTATTATGGGTTGCGGTGCTAATATTCGTGAGCGCTGTCTCAAGCAAGCTTTCGGACAGGTTTGCCATACCTGCTTTGTTGCTATTCCTGGTAATTGGGATGCTTGTCGGTTCCGAAGGAATCGGCAAGATTTATTTTGACAATGCACAGTTGGCGAAATCCATCGGAGTCGTTGCCCTTGTTTTTATCATTTTTTCCGGAGGCCTTGATACTAATTGGAGAGATACTAAAACGGTACTTTGGCCGGGGGTCATCCTCTCTACAGCGGGGGTTTTGTTGACTGCAATAATAACAGGTTTTTTTGCCATGCATATTTTAAAATTTTCTTTTTTAGAAGGCATGCTTCTTGGTTCTATAGTTTCTTCAACCGATGCCGCAGCCGTATTCAGTATTTTAAGGTCTAAACGGATAACCTTAAAACAACCCTTAAAGCCTTTACTTGAATTTGAATCCGGCAGCAATGACCCGATGGCAGTATTTTTGACTGTAGGTTTTCTTAGCATCCTGACTGTAAAGAATATGGGTATCGCCGCTTTAATTCCCAGATTTTTTCTGAATATGGGCATGGGCGCGCTTATAGGGTATCTGATGGCCAAAGTCATCGTATTTTTCATTAACCGCCTGAAATTGTACTACGAAGGGTTGTATCCGGCCGTTATGATTTCTTTGGTCCTTTTGACTTATGTAATCGCTGTTTTCCTAAAAGGCAATGGGATACTGGCGGTGTACCTTGTTGGCCTGATGCTTGGCCAGGCAGAGTTCCCGAATAAAAGAATGATTGCAAGATTTCATGACGGCCTGGCCTGGCTGATGCAAATCACAATGTTTATAACATTGGGCCTGCTCGTTTTTCCTTCCCATCTTGTCCCGTTAATAGGGGCAGGATTGTTGCTGACGTTTCTTCTTATGTTAGTTGCCCGCCCTATCAGCGTATTGCTGTGTTTGTTACCGTTTAAAATGAACATGCGCAAAAAAGCCATGGTCGCCTGGGTTGGCCTTAGGGGATCGGTTCCGATTATCCTGGCGACATTTCCTTTTATGGCTGGTATTCCGCAGGCAAATGCTATTTTTAATATTGTTTTCTTTATTGTTATCGCTTCGGTTCTTATCCAGGGCACTTCTATTCCGGTTGTTGCGAAAATATTGAAATTGAACCTTCCCTGGCCCAATAAAACGCGTTATCCTATTGAATTCGAAAAGACAGAGGGCATTGACGCGGAATTGACGGATATAATAATTCCTTATAATTCAGGCGCCGTAGGCAAGATGATCCGCGATTTGAATGTTCCTGAGAAATGCCTTATTATGCTTATTTCCAGAAACGATAAATTCATTATCCCTTCCGGGTCTACGATTATAGAAGGCGGTGATGTTTTGCTTGTGCTTGCAAATACCGGAGATCTTTTGGCCTTTCAACAGACGTTGGCATAACTTTTAGAGAATGATATCACTGTATCTATGAAATAGGTATAATTTAGGAGGCAGGAATTGAGGATTTTATTAGTCGAAGATGAAATAAAAATGGCCAGTTTTATTGAGCGCGGCCTAAAAGAAGAGGATTACGTGGTTGACGTGGCTAATGACGGCGAAAAGGCTTTATTCCAGGCTGAAATTAATCCGTATGATCTCATAATTCTTGACGTCATTCTGCCGGTTAAGGATGGTATTACTGTATGCCGGGAACTCAGAAGCAAGAAAATAAATATCCCCATTTTAATGCTTACCTCCAAAGACAGGGTACGGGATAAGGTTTTAGGTTTGAATTCAGGCGCTGATGATTATCTGGCTAAACCCTTTGCTTTTGAGGAGCTGTTAGCCAGGATCAGCGCATTATTACGGCGGGATAAAACAGATAAAACCGGTATTATTAAAATCGCCGACTTAGAGATGGATCAGCTTAGGCATAAAATTACAAGAGCAGGAAAGGAGATACAGCTAACCAGCAAGGAATTTGCGCTTTTAGAATACCTTATGCTTAATGCTACTCATGTTGTTACCAGAACAATGATTTCTGAGCATGTATGGCATGAAGATTTTGACAGCTTCACGAATGTTATTGATGTCTATATGAATTTTTTGCGCAATAAGATTGATAAAGGGCACAAAAAGCAGCTTATCCACACCATCCACGGCAAAGGGTATGTTTTAAAGGAATAACTATGCGCGCTAAAACCATTAAATTAAAAATCAGCATATTATACGCATCCATATTAGGGGTTTTATTATCTTTATATATTGCTTTTTTATTCATTATTCCCTCGGATACACTAAAAGGCAATAAGCTGCTTTATATATTAATCCCTATCCCAATAACTTTATTATTCGGGTATTTTATCGGCCGGGTGATTGTTGTAAGGATTTTAAGGCCAATTAAAGAAATTACTGATACCGCGAATAACATTACTCATGAAGATTTAAGCCTGAGAGTCAAAGCAGAGAATGTTGATGAAGAGTTGCGCTTATTAATAGAGGCCTTTAACGATATGGTTTCGCGGTTGGGAGAGTCATTCGAGTATATTACAGACTCAAGCTCATATATTGCCCATGAACTTAAGACCCCGATAGCCATCATTAGAGGAGAGTCGGAGTTTGCCTTAAAAAAGGAGAGAGATAAAGAAGAATATAAAAGAGTCATCAGCGTAAGCTTGGAAGAAACCAAGAGAATGCTTAAAATTATTGAGGATTTACTGCTGCTGACCAAAATGAATTACCAGCCTGATGTTTTGAAATTCGAGCAGATTGATTTGACGCAGTTTATCTGCATAATTTATGAACAGGCAAAGATACTGGCATCCAAAAAGAATATAACGGTAAATATAAACACTCCCGAAGAAACCGGCATGGTTAATGCGGATGAGCTGCACCTGAGGCGCTTATTCTTTAACTTAATAGATAATGCAATTAAATTTACCCCCGCAAGCGGCAGCATAACAATAAATTTAAGGTACGAAGATCAAAAAGCAGCCGTTTCTATTATTGATACGGGAATCGGAATTGAGGAAGAAAACGTGCCCAGGCTTTTTGATAAGTTTTTCCGTATTGACGGAACGATTAAAGACACTTCTCCCAGCAGCGGGTTAGGTTTAAGCATTGCCCAATCAATAGCCCAATTGCACAAGGGCGATATTTCTGTAACTAGCCGCGTTGGGCAAGGAACAAACTTTACCGTATCCCTCCCAATTTCTTAATCAACAGATATCCTTTTGGATTATTCTTAGTTACCCAATTATTAAAATTTTTAATTTCTTTTTAACCCTTCTTTAACCAAGCATGTGTTATATTTTTCACGGATGACTAAGGGAAAGAAGAAAAATACGGGCGACTGTGGAGATATGTTAAGTGATGGAAGTTAATTCTGCAGCCGCCCGCTAAATTAAGGAGCGCAAATGACAAGAATCCTTATTGTTGAAGACGAGGAAAAGGTAAGGAGAGTGTATAACGCAATGCTTAAAAATGAAGGGTTTGACGTAATCGAGGCTCCTGATGCGATTCAGGCTTCCTGTATACTCAACAAAGAACCTATAGATATAATGCTCCTCGACATAAAGATGCCGCAAGTCTACGGCAGCGTGTTTTATGAGGTTATGCAGAATTTCCATAAAAAGGTTAAAGTCATTGTGGCGAGCGTTTATTCCGTTGATGAACAGAAAAAAATGATTAAAGGGGCCGAGGATTATTATGATAAAGCGCAAGGCCTTGATTTGCTGCTGGAGAAAGTTAAGAAAGCGGAGCGGAGCATAAAACAGCAAACAAGCATACTGGTTATTGACGATGAGCCCCGGATTAGAAAGATTTACCGCCACTATTTGCAGGAAAACGGATACCGCATAATTGAAGCCCATGACGGCAATGCCGGCTTAGATATATTAAGGAAAAGCAATGAAATCGCTTTGGTAATTCTTGACCTTGCCATGCCTCAAAAGAGCGGATTTGAGATTCACGAACAGATGAAAAAAGAGTTTCCGGGCATAAAAATATTAATCGCCAGCGTATTCAACCAAAATGACCAGAAATTCCTGCTTCCCAACGCTGATGAGTATTACGA
>Ga0209749_1000566_pt1 | contig 47616 bp, 34 predicted proteins | sample EPASupsiteSAE347_FD_187267 | JGI IMG/M metagenome (GOLD analysis project Ga0209749, IMG submission 187267) | Bioremediated contaminated groundwater from EPA Superfund site, New Mexico - Sample SAE3-47 (SPAdes) (version 2) | ecosystem: Environmental > Aquatic > Deep subsurface > Groundwater >...
CCGTTCCGGCGACTGAGTATAGATCCCGTCCCGCATACTGCCATCGTGTTAATACCCCCCCATTGGATACGGCCACAAAAAAACCTGATGGCGACTGGATACATCTTAAAGGGGAACAAGGGGAACACTTTCGGGAATGGTCCGTGTTTCAACGGCGTCAGCGTATGGGAATTTCCACTTGGGCACACATTGGACATTACGGACAATACTACTTGAAAGCAACTGATTATGAAACACATCCGGAATATTTTTCAATGATTGAAGGAAAACGCAGACCTTGGAGTTTTGCGGGAGGTTTGCAAGTATGCGGTTCCAACTCCAATGTGGTCCAATTATTTGTGGAAACAATTTTAGAGAAGACAACAAACGGAACTTGGCGCAGCACATCTGATAAACCATGTTTTAGTCTTTGTCCAAACGATGGGGGAATGTTCTGCATGTGCCCTGAATGCAAAAAAATGGATGGGAACATAGAACCGTGGCCGAATGACGCAACGGGCGGCAAAATCCCCAACGAAAGGTATAATGAAAAAAATGGTTGGGCCTCAAGTCTTTCTGAAAGGATTTGGAAATTCAACAATCAGGTTGCCCAAAAAGTTTCACAGGCAAATCCAGACATCATGATGGCATGTTTTGCCTATGCAATGTATGCCAACCCTCCAAAAGAAATAAAAAAAATTGAGGACAATCTAATCGTCTGTGTTTGTGATTATTATCTTGCCAATGGAGCTCCCGATGAATATCAGAAAGGCAAAGACGTTTTTCTGGAGTGGGCCAAAAAAGCAAAAAATCTGGGAATACGCGGATACTATTATTCAATCGGATGTCGTCCCCATCGGATAGCGGAAACATTGCGTTTGCTCTACAACATTGGCTGCAGATTTCACACCGCGGAATCAAGCCAAACCTATGGTTTTAATTGGATTGAATATATAATTAACTGTAAAGCTCAATGGGATCCCTACTTGGATGTTGATGTGGTAATAAATGATTATTTTCAGGCCGCATATGGACCCGGGGCGCCGGCAATGAAAAAACATCTTGCCCTTCAGGAGAAGGTTTCCATGGGATACAACACGTTTAGTACATTCCAGAATCCAAAATTGATGACTGCCAACTGGACCAAGCCGGTCCGCGAAGAATTGCGCGGTTATCTGGATGAGGCGCTCCGCGCCACGGGGAAAACCGGCGAGTACGCCGATCGGGTCCGGTTCGCGGAAGAGGCGTGGGAAATGCTTGATGCTTATTGTGAACTTCATGCCGCGCTTATCGTCCTCAGACAGCAAGGGGTAGCCGTTCCATACATTGACGATACGGAAACCCAAAACTCCACTCCCGCGGAGGTCCGGAAAGGCATTGAAGAAGCCAACCGGCATTGGCAGAGACTCAAGAACGTCATGACCCGGGTTGAGGAAAAGCAAGATTACTCTATTCCCTGGTATTCCAAATTCATTTATCCTAATTCTAGGGAGGGACGGGTTATTGACGCTTGGGAAAGAGTAGTGGATAATCTTTACGAGCAGGTATGCCTGAACGGCGGCATCGCTTTACCCGCCCTATGGGCCTTTCGGATAGATCCAAAGGAAGAAGGACAAAAGGGCGGTTGGTTTAAACCCGAGTTCCGGGACGATGATTGGGACAGAATCCGGACCGATGACTGGTGGGAAAAACAGGGTTACGGCGTTGAAAAGTTCCCGGAAAACAAAGGCGAGGGCTACAATGGAAAAGCCTGGTACCGGCTCCGGGCGACGGTGCCGGCGGAAAGAAAAGGAGGCAAGGCATGGCTCTTGCTCGGCGCAGTGGATGAGAGTTTCACAGCATGGGTGAACGGCGAGAAGGTTGGCGAGTTTCGTTTCGCCGAACAAGATGACAAAAGCGCCTGGCAAAAAGAACACCGGATTGAGATCACCAACGTCATCCAGCCCGGCGGGGAAAATACCATTGCCGTGGAGGTGGAAGACAAGGGCGGTATGGGTGGAATCTGGAAGCCCTGTTTCATAGTGTTTGACGACGTAAAAAAAAAGTAGACTTTGAGCCCATAAAGAATGGTTCATTCGGGGATGGAAAAACTGTCCCTTGGCGGATTAAAGGACAGGTTACAATCGAAAAACTTCCTGCCCCCGCAAACGGGCAGTACCTCGCAGTCAAGGTCGGCGATACCGGGGGAACTACGGTCAGCTTGAATCATCCGGATCTCTCAAGCGCGCGGCTTAAGTTTGCGCCGGGGCAAATGTACCGACTCGCGTTCCAATGGATGGAAGAGAATGCCGATTCCAACATCAGCAACATCCCGCCCCTCCGGATTCGCGTGACATATACTGACACTTCAGATGCGGCAAAACCGAAATATCATTACGACTGGTTTGCATTCCCCTCCGGCAAGGATTGGAGATCCGAGCAACTCATCTTGATTTCACCTGATCCGACCCGGTTCAGGCAGGCGGATATCACCTTGTTTTTCGATCGGAAAGGATCGTTCGGCATCCGCGAGGTCTCCCTGGAATCCTGGTAGATGGATCCAAGTATTTTCGCTGACTGCGTTGTAACGAAAAAATAACATCCGGATATCAGGATCATGAAGGGTAATTCATGATGGAAAAATAATACACAAAAATGATATTTCTATCCATTGCCGAATGAGCACCTTATATAATATATTTTAAGGCATGAAATCAATTTTTTGCCGATATCCGGAACCGCCTGAACAACCTTCTGAAAATTCATGGCCGTTTGAAGCTGAATTACAAAAACCGATCCATGTGCCCGTAAAATTATCCGCCGGACGTCCCGGCCGGGATGAGCTTGATTTCCAGATGGGGATTCACCTTGCAGGTAATTTCCCCGATCCCGACAATCTCCTGCAAACGGCTTATGCCGATTTTCGAGAATTCCTCAAATCAATCGGCCTGAACGACGCCGGCCCCTGCCCCGTCATTATTACACACATCAAGACATCCATTTTTGAGGAATACAATATCATCGTCGGCAAGGATGGCATCATCCTTTCAGCCGGCGACACGGAAGGCGTCCGGCGCGGATTAATTCAACTTGAAGACATGATCATCGCGCGCGACAATTACTGCCTGCCGCTCGGCATCACAAACCGCAAGCCCGTCATTTGCACCCGGCTTTCGCGCTGTTTTTACGGCCCCATCAACCGTCCGCCCAAATGCCGGGACGAGCTGAATGACGGCGGCAACTATTATCCGGATGGATACTTGAACCGCCTTGCACACAACGGCATCAACGCGCTCTGGCTGACAATCAAATTCAAGGATATCTGCCCCTCAAAAATTATTCCCGAATTGAGCGCTGGTTCCACCCAACGATTGGACAAGTTACGCCGGACAGTCAAACAATGCCTGCGTTATGGAATAAAGATTTATCCTTTTTGCATCGAACCGGCCGCCCTCCCGGGAAACAGCCCCGTATTCAAAGCTCACCCTGAATTGAAGGGGCATTTGTTTCAGGGTGAATTCGGTTTCTGCACAAGCGCCGAGATCGGCCGCGCCTATGTTGAGGAAGCCACGCGCAATTTATTCTCGCTGGCGCCCGGGCTGGGAGGGCTGGTCATTATTCCGGTTGGGGAAAGATTCACGCACTGTTGTTCTTTTTTTATTCCGGAAGGAGGACAGACCACGGAACCGATCAGTTGTCCGCGCTGTTCCCGCCGGAAACCATACGAGGTCCTGGCGGACACCTTGGGCGCTTTTGAGCACGGTATGCATTCGGTTGCGCCCGACGCCGAACTGATCGCCTGGCCTTACAGCCAGATATATTGTTGGGGATCCGAATTGACGGTTACCGCCGCGGAGCACATGCCGAAAAACGTTATTTTACAGCATAATTTTGAATCCGGCGGCAGGGTAAAACAACTCGGCAAATGGCGGTCATTATGGGATTACTGGCTTTCGTGGGTTGGGCCAAGTAAAATTTTTGCGGACTGCGCCCGCGCCACCCGCAAAAATAAAACACGCATGTTTGCCAAACTTCAGACCAGTTGTTCCCATGAGGTTGCCACCACGCAATATGTGCCCGTCCCCGGGATCATTTACCAGAAATACAAAAAGATGCATGATCTTGGCGTAAGCGGGGTGATGCAGGGCTGGTATTTCGGCAATTATCCCTCGCTGATGACGAAAGCCTCGCAAATGCTTTCCTTTGCTCCCTTTCCGAAAACGGAGAAAGGATTTTTACTCTCCATGGCCGCCCGCAACTGGGGCAGGCATGCGCCGCAAATCGTGAAAGCGTGGGGGCATTTCAAGGACGGGTACTCCCAATATCCCGGCGATCATCTATTCGGCTATTACGGGCCGATGCACGACGGCGTTGTCTGGCCGCTCTATCTGGAGCCGCGCCATCTGCCGCTCTCACCCACCTGGCGCATCGTTCATCCGACCAGCGGGGACCAGGTTGGTGAATGTTTTTCACCGGATTTCAACTACGATGAAGTCCTTGTTTTATGCAAAAGGATGCGGGATCACTGGCGCAAGGGCGTTGAAATTATCAACCGGCTTGAAATTGACGACCGTCTCAGCGCGGAATGCCGGCGGGAAATTAACACCGCCCGGGCGCTGGGATTGCAGTTTGAAAGCGGCTATAACATCCTGTTTTTCTATTTCCTGCGCGATAAACTTGCCACCGCAAAAACCTGCCGGAGGCAGAAAGCCCTGCTGAAAGAATTACGGAGTATTGTCCTGGCCGAAATTGACAACGACAAGACATTGCTGAAATTATGCGCTGAAAATAAGACGCTGGGATTCCATTCCGAGGCAGAGGGGTACAAGTATTTTCCGGAGAAGATAAAATGGCGCATAGACCAACTTCGCGCGCTTCTCAATGTTGAGTTTCCAAGGGTCGCAAAACAAACCGGGCAATACCCCCTGCCCTCTTTTGAAAACTACATCGGCCAGGGCTCTTCCATTCAGGCCTACAAATGTGCTCATGTCCAAAACGGCACGGAACTGGTAATCCGTCCTTTCAGTTCAAAATGGAATGAATACCACCTTGCCCAGTGTAAATTCTGGGCCGGACCGCGCGCATCCGAGGCGAACAAACCGTTTCCTTTCAACACCACCTTGTATCCTCTCTCAGTCGCAAAAGCCCCACCCTCCGGAATTTCTTGGCGCGCCGCTTTTGACGACAAGGCCATCTATTTTTGTCTTGAGTGGCAGGCAGAAACCAACCGGCGCACTCTCCATTCCCGATCGGATGACGATGAGATCCGGATAACCATTGAGCCGGTTCGTCTCGGCCCCGGCATTTCGTTTGTGATCAATAAAAACAATCCTGCTTCAGCGGCGGCCGGGCCGGATAAATTAAAAACCCATACTGAAACCCGCGGAAGGAAATCGCGCCTGACAGTTACCCTCCCGTTCAAACGCCTGGGACCGGCGGCCCGGCAACACGGTCATAATATTGCCATGCGAATAAATATTTCCGGTTTCTTTTCCCCGATAACCGACCCGTTACACGTTACGGGCAAACCGCTCTGGAATTCATGGGCGCCGACCCGGCGCACAATGCCGCGCAACTGCTTCGGTTATATTGATCCCGCCAATTATGGCTGGCTGGTTTTCGATAGAAACAAGGGATACTAACCCGCATTTTTCACACGCCCCGTGAGAAATGCGCCCGAAGGGCCGAAGTAGAAGCGCATTGTGCTTCACTTCGGGGCCGCCCCGAAGCGACGTTCCGTCTGCTTCGGCCGGCGCCAATACCTTCCCAAGGCATTGGCAGGCCGGTGCCTATCTCACAACCTGATTCAGGTTGTGAGATAAGCAGGCTGACCCGGATATTTCACGTCTTTCACGTGAAATATCCGCCTGAAAGGCCGGCGGAATTTGCCCTATGGAACATATTAAAAAAACAGCATAAATGAGGAAGGTTGAATGAAAAAACGGATAGGTATTATAGGTTTTGGAGAAATGGGAAAGAGACATGCCAAGGAAATTAATGAAGCAACCGGCGGACTTGTTGAGTTGGCAGGAGTTTATGAACCCCATGATTTGAATTACCGAAAGGGCTGCGAATGGATAGAGGCCGAGCCAAAAAGATATGACTCTCTACCCAAGATGATCGCGAAGGCAAAACTCGATGGAATCATCATCGCATCCCCGAATACCTTTCACCTGGATAACCTCAACGCGCTTGAAGGCAGAGAATTTACCATCCTTATTGAAAAACCGCTTGACGTTGATGTTGATAAAATATCCGCAATAGCAAGGTTTGCCGCGAAATACAAAGGGGGCATCATTGTTGATCATGTGATGCGTTATGCCCCAATCGTGAGGCGGGCGAAGCAAATAATAGATGACGGACTTCTTGGCAAGGTTTGTTCGTTTCACTTTATCCAGAGGCATGCCGGCGGCGCGCTCTTTCACACTTTCAGGCGTTCACTCAAAGGCGGGGGTGGTCAGATGCTTGAAAAAGCCACGCATGACCTTGATGTCATGCTTTTTCTAACGAATGCAACTCCCCGCCGCGTTGCCAGTATCGGCAAACAGCAGGTTTACGGCGGTAATAAGCCAAACAACCTGCATTGTACGCATTGCGCTGAAAAGATTTATTGCATAAGCGCCACGCACGCAGGAAAAGATGAAAATGCCGATATAAAGGACGTATCCACCAATAATGACCTTTGTCCGTTTGCCAGGGAGGTTGATGTCTTTGACAACGAAACGAGCCTTATCGAATTGGACAACAATATATTCGGCACATATTCCCATTGTTATTTTACTGAAACTAAATACAGCAGGGAGTATGAGATCATCGGCTCAAAGGGAACAATGACAATCAGTTTCAGCGGTAATCCCGATGGAAAATTGATGTATTTTCCGCGCGGTAAAAGCGGAGAGATTCAGGAATATAAATTCAATTACAGCGGTAAAATTCACTATTTCGGCGGCAAATATATCGGATTGCATTTTTACGATGTAATGTGTGGAAGAGAAAAGCCTTTCTCAACAGTGAATCAGGCATTCGTGGCAGAAATGCTTGCCTGTGCCGCAATGGAAGCGCAGAAGAAAAAAACTTTCGTCAACGTGGAAGATATAATTCCGGGAGATCTGAAAAAAACATATAATTCAATATACGCCACCTCTGGGGCAATTGCGCAATGACAGATGCATGGGAGGGAAAAAAAAGGATGAAAACAAAACGTTGTCGTGATGAAGGAATGAAGCCGCACGTTGGAATCGGCCCCATGACACCGCGGGAACGTTTATTGGCTCCGTTTCGCGGCATCAAACCTGACAGGCCAGCCTGGCTTGCGGATTTGGGTTACTGGTATAACGCAAATCTTAAGGCCGGCAAACTTCCTCCGGAATTCAAAGACCGTGACGGTTACAAAAGGCTCCATGAGCATTATGGCGTGTGTTGTTATTACAATTATGGCGGCTGGTTTTTTACATCCCGTCAAGACGGGATTGAATTCCATACCGAGGAATCAGATGGCAAGCGGATTCGAAGATGGCGGACGCCGCATGGCCAATTGACGGATCGCTGGGAATATATCTCGCAATCGTCCTGCTGGGCGCACGTTGAATACGCGGTCAAATCGGCCGCTGAACTTAAGATAGTGCAGGATATTTTTGCGCGGCAAATATATGAACCCCGTTACGATAAATATCTGTCCGCTGCCAAGGAGTTGGGTGAAAGCGGTCTTCCAATTTCAGGAGCGCCACGCAGTCCTCTGCCGGCATTATTGGCCGACTGGTGCGGCGTTGTGAATACCATTTATCTTATAGCCGACGAGCCGCAAGCCGTTGAAGACACGTTGGCCGTCATTGACCGGTCAAATGACGATGCATTTAAATATATCGCCGCCGGACCGGCCGAGTTGTTGCATTTTTGCGATAATCTTGACAGCGGCAATTGTGCCTCGTATTTCAACGATTACCTGGAGGAATACTACCGCAGAAGGCTTGGTCAGATTCACCAGGCCGGTAAATATGCGGTAGTGCATCTTGACGGCGCCGTGCGGGGGCTTTTGCCGAAACTGGCGGCTTGCGGTTTTGATGGAATTGAGGCGATAACGCCGGGACCGGTTGGCGATGTTGAGATTGAAGAGCTTCGTGCTTTGGCTGCCAACCCCAGGACGATTATCTGGGGTGGCATCCCGGGGGCGATGTTTGCTCCCCCATGGAAGGCGGACGATATTCGCGCGCATACCAAGCGTCTGCTGGACGCGCTCTGGGCCGATGGCCGCTTGATTGTCGGCAGCGCCGACCAAGTGCCACCCGACGGTAATATTGAATTTTGCCGGATAATCGCCGATACCATTGAAGAATGTGCCGGTTAAGAATATAAAGTGAAGCACCCCGCGGTCCCGACTCGAAGAGGTCGGGACGGGGCATCTTTGCGGAACCCTGCGACCTGTCCGCCATAGCCCCAAGGGCGACGGCGGAAGCCAAGAGCTGTGGCAACCTACTTCGCCCAAGGGGCTACGAAGGTCAAGAGCCACAGGGCTTTCTGGCGAAGAAGGGTAAAGGTGGGGAGCGACCTGGAAGATATGGTCAAAGCTGTAAAAGAATTGACAATGATGATGAAAGTAAGATAAAAACATCACGCATGCGAATTGGAAACGCAATGACAAAATTTGCAATAATAACTATAGGGGTATTATTTGCGGCAAAATGCATGGCCGACACACATTATGTCTCGCTGTCCGGCACGAATAATTCACCGTATTTGAATTGGGCGGATGCGGCCACAGATGTGACTTGGGCGGTCACTGCGGCTGGAGCAAACGATACCGTGCTGGTGACGAACGGCGTTTATTATCCCACGCAACGATGTTACAACGCTTCTGCGATTACGCTCCGAAGCGTCAACGGACGCGATGTGACGCTTATTAACGGGGCGAACAACACAAACACATGCGCATCCCTGGGGAGCGGTTCTGTGTTTGACGGTTTCACGGTAACGAATTGCAATACCATCGTCTACGGACTGGTATCAAGCCCCACGGTAAGGAACTGTCTCTTTGTCAAGAATACAGCAACGGCAGGAGGAATTGTGTTCAATCCTACATCTATTACCAATTGCATTTTTAAAAATAATACCGGAGTCCTGGGTGCCGGGGTTTATGCGAGCATAGGCAACCCTGGACAAGATATAACAATCGCGGGGTGTCATTTTGAAGGCAATAGAGCCACTGTTTATTATGGCGGGGCGTGTGACTTAAGACGCCCTCAGAATATAGTGTCAAATTGCGTATTTATAAACAACAGCGCCCCGCAATATGGGGGAGGTCTTTTTATCAGCGCAAACAGCACAAATAATCTCATTGTAAATTGTTCGTTTACGGAGAATATTTGCGCCGGAAGCTGGGGGCTTGGCGGCGGAATACGCGCCAGCGGAAAAACGACAATCAGGAATTGTTCCATCATCGGGAACATTGCCACTAACCAGGGCGGTGGAATTTGGGGGACAAACGTTACAATTCAAAACTGCATGATTGCGCGCAACAGTTCCGTGACGAATATCGGCGGCGGGATATGGGCGACCAACTGCAATATTGAGAGTTGCACGATCGTGAGTAATTACGCCAAAGTCGCCGGCGGCGGGGTTTATCTTGACGGCCCAGGAAACGGGACGAACAATATCATTTATTTCAATACTGCGGGAATAAGCGCCAACAATTTTACTAATACTGCCGGTAATACCAGCTTGAATTATTCCTGCGTGATCCCCGCGGTGGATGGGACGGGCAATATTACCAACAATCCTCTTTTGCTTGACTTAGATGGCGGCAATTATCGTCTGCGCGTGAACTCACCATGCGTTAATGCCGGAATAAATCAGAACTGGATGACGAACGCGATTGATCTGGATGGTATCCAGCGCATCCGTTACGGCATCGTGGACATGGGCGCCTATGAAGCCGTTTTGCGGCAGGGGAATATTTACCGGGTCCATTGACGCCGGCTTGGGCGGGCATCTTTGCTTTCAACGCACCATAAATGAATTTTCAAGCCCATTGCGCTTTTTGCTTGACGCCGGCGCCAAATGAAATAATCTTGGCGAACAATTAGACGGAAAAAACAAAAAGCGCAAATAACACGCGTCATTCAGGAGGAAAAAAGCAATGCCTTTGATTAATTTCGGCGGAAGCAAGGAAAACATCGTTACCCGCAAAGAATTCCCGATGGAAAAAGCCAAACAGATCCTGCGCAACGAAACCATCGTCATTATCGGTTACGGCGTCCAGGGACCGGCCCAGGCCTTCAACCTGAAGGACAACGGCTTCAAAGTAATCATCGGCCAGTCCAAACAGTTCAAGCGCGACTGGGACCGCGCCCGGAAGGACGGCTGGGTCCCCGGTAAAACGCTTTTTGAAATTGACGAGGCCGTCCGCCGCGGCACAATTATCCAAATCCTTGTTTCCGACGCGGCCCAGAAACAAATCTGGCCGATCGTCAAGCGCAACCTGAAGAAAGGCGACGCCCTCTACTTCTCGCACGGCTTCTCAATCGTCTACCGCAACCAGACGGGAATCGTGCCGCCGAAAGACGTGGACGTGATCATGGTGGCTCCCAAGGGCTCCGGCACTTCCGTCCGGCGCAATTTCCTTTCAGGGGCGGGAATCAACTCAAGTTATGCCGTGTTCCAAAACGCCACCGGCCGCGCCAAACAGCGTTGTCTGGCAATCGGCGTCGGCATCGGCTCGGGTTATCTTTTCCCGACCACCTTTGAGGGGGAAGTCTACAGCGACCTGACCGGCGAACGCGGCGTGCTCATGGGGGCGCTGGCCGGGATCATGGAAGCCCAATACGACGTCCTGCGCAAACACGGCCACTCGCCCAGCGAATCCTTCAACGAAACGGTCGAGGAGCTCACCCAGAGCCTGATCCGGCTGGTTGACGAAAACGGCATGGACTGGATGTTCTCCAACTGCTCCGCCACGGCCCAGCGCGGCGCCCTGGACTGGAAACCAAAATTCAAGGCCGCCGTCCTGCCGGTCTTTAACGACTTATACAACAAGGTCAAGAGCGGCTTTGAGACCAAACGCGTTATTTCTTCCTGCGGCAAGCCGGATTACCAGAAGCAGCTCGCCAAGGAACTGGGCGTTATCGGCAATTCGGAAATGTGGCGGGCCGGCAAGGCCGTCCGTGACCTGCGCCCACGCGAAAAAGCGCACGCCATCACAAGCCAGACCAAGGGCATCGCCGGACGCCATGCCTGAGCGCGGCATTATTTTCGATTTCCGATTTTCGATTCGGGATTGAAATCCAAATTCCAAAACCTAAAATCTAAAATCGAACTGATGAACCAGATTCAAGTCTCCGTTGAAAACGGAAAGCCGACAAGTTATCCCGTCAATACTCCGGTCAACGTCCTGTTAAAAGCCCACCTTAACGGGCACGGGGTTCCTTTCATCGGCGCGCTGGTCAACAATAACGTTGTCTCGCTTTCATATCCGTTGAAGATCAACTGCCAGGTGCGTTTCCTGGCCGCCAATGATCCGCAGGGCATGCGGATTTATCGCAATTCGCTTTCGTTCCTGCTGGCCAAGGCTGTAAGCAAATTGTTCCCTGAAATCAGGCTTTGCATTGAGCATTCGCTCAGCACTGGGTTTTATTACACCCTCGAAAACATCAAAAAAGGCGTCAAAACGGAGGCGCTCATCCGCGAGATTGAAAAAGCCATGCGGCAAATGGTCGCCGCCAACCTCAAAATTGAAAGGCGGCAACTGTCATTCGCGGATGCAATCGCCTTGCTGGAACAAGCCGGCCTGAAGGAAAAAGCGAACCTCCTGCGATTCCGCAATCCCCCCAAAATAACCATTCACTGGTGCGCCGGATTCTTTGACTTGGCGCATGGTCCGCTGGCCCCCTCCACCGGCAGTTTAAAATATTTCAGCCTGGTCAATCATCCGCCGGGTCTCGTCCTGCAGTTTCCCGACCCGCAGAATCAACGGCATGTGCCCCGCTTTCGCGGCCAGCCGCATTTGTTCCAAATTTTCCGCGAACACAAGGACTGGGGGCGGATCCTGGGCGTCAGCAACGTGGGGCGCCTGAACGAGCTCATTGCCGCCGATGAGGTCGGCAATTTTATTAAAATTTCGGAAGCCTTTCATGAAAAGAAAATCGCCAAAATCGCCGACGCCATCACCGCGCGCCGGGGGCAGATCGGGCTCGTCCTGCTCTCCGGCCCGTCCGCCGCCGGCAAAACAACCTTTTCAAAACGGCTGGCGGTCCAGCTGGAGGTGAACGGCATCCGGCCGGTGACGCTTTCCATGGATAATTATTACGTTGATGACGAAAAGACGCCGCGGGACAAAAAAGGCAACCGGGACTACGAACATATTGAAGCCGTGGATATCGCGCTTCTCAACCGGCACCTCGTCAGCCTGATCAATGGCAAGAAAATTGAACTCACCCGTTTTGACTTCAACCGCAAAAAAAGGATAATGACCGGCCTGCGGTTAAAAATTGACCGGGACCAGATCATTATTGTCGAGGGCATTCACGGCTTGAATCCGGCTTTAACCCCCATGATTGAGCGCCGGCGGCAATTCAAGATTTACATCAGCGCCCTGACCCAGCTCAACATTGACTGCCATAACCGCATTTCAACAACCGATAACCGCCTGATGCGCCGCCTTATCCGCGACCATGTTTTTCGCGGCAATTCGCCGCTGGTTACCCTGAAAATGTGGCCGTCCGTGCGGCGCGGTGAAAAGCGATGGATTTTTCCTTTTCAAGGCCAGGCCGACGTCTTTTTCAATTCCGCCCTTGATTACGAGCTGGCCGTCCTCAAGCCGCTGGTTGAACCGCTCCTGATGCAGATCAAGCCGGCCGACGCCGAATACGCCGAAGCCGTGCGACTCCAGGAATTCTTGTCCAATTTTCTTGGAATCACAAAATACGAGGTGCCCCACACCTCCATTTTGCGCGAATTCATCGGCGCCAGCAGTTTTAAATATTCCTGATTCCGCGCCAGGATCAGATTCCGTGGTTAAATTTTGGGTTGTGGGAGTAATGCCTTCGGTGGAGCCGGCCTGCCCCCAGGCCGCTCTGAACGGGACGAGGTCGTCCCGTCTCCAAAAATCCATCCGCGAAGGGATACGTGGGAAAACAGAAAAATCTTGACAATCCCGGGTGATTTTTATAATCATTAGAACAATCGGTTCGTTCTTTGCAATTATGCTTATGGAAAGAAGGATGGAAGTCCGTGAGAATCGGACGCGGTTGCGCCGCTGTAACCGGATATCGCACCGTCCTGAAGCATGCGCTCTCGCTTTCCGCCGTTGGCGGATCTGCTTATGGCACGAAACTTCAGGGCAAGCGACCACTTGTCCCGGCGTCAGGTCGGGATGACATGGCGAAATCTGAAATCCACTGTCTCGATGCGCTTCGCGATCGGGATGGGAAGGACAGAAAGTAGGCAGAAGCCGGAAGCCAGAAAACATTGCTTTCCATACCCATCATATTGACGTCGTTCCGGTTCCGGGTTCCAAGCTCATCGTTCAGGGTTATTTGACCATGAACTTTGAATGCTGAACCTTTCCGCCATAGGCGGACCCGCCCGTGGCGGAGAACCGAAAAGGCGCAATCAACTCTTTCGCAGATGAGGAGGATGAGGACAATTCATATTTGGCCTTTGTTTCTTCCCCGTCGGAAAGGACAAAGGCTTTTTTTATGAAAAGTAACATAATTAAAAATGTTTTGTTCTCCCTCGCCCTTCACGGCCTTGCTTTGGCATGTTGTTTTGCCGTGCCGGCGCAAAAGCTTATCCCGTTACTCCAAGCCGGAAACTCGTCCTTGACGTTGACCTCGCTTTCAATTTCCACCCCGGACAAGGAACAATCAGCCGCCGACCAGCCGGCGGCTGATCATAAAACCACGCTTGAAATTGAATCCAAAAACCAGGACGCCTTGCCCGATGAACCCGAAATGGAACCCGTGACGGAAGACGATCCCGATGATTTTCCCGCAATTCCGGCCAAGCAACCTCCGGCGAAGACCGCGCCGAAGCCTCAAAACCAGAAAATGCCAATTGATGCCGACCCGCAAATCAAGGGAATAGCAGGCGGTCGGGCGGGAAACTCCGCCATTCGTCCCTATTACCCGCTGGGAGCGCGCCTGCGGGGGGAAGAAGGGGTTGTAAAAGTTGAAGTCTGCATCGGCAACAACGGGCATGCGCTTAACTGCGCCGTGGTAAAATCAAGCGGATCCCTGGCTCTTGACGATGCGGCGTTGACCGCGGTTAAACGCGCGCGCTTTGTCACGGCCAGCGGCTCTACGCCGGCAAAGAACAGCAAGACCGTCTTAACTTTCCGTTTCGATCTTTTGGATTAATGCAATCAATACATGGCGGCAATATCTGGCAGCGCGCGCAGGAAACGGGTATATCGCTCCGTAAAATCCTGGATTTCAGCGCCAACATCAACCCGCTCGGCCCTCCGGACTCCCTACCGGGCATAATCGGCGGCCAGCTTGAAAATCTGGTTCACTATCCTGATCCGGACTGCCGGGTGTTGACCAAGGCCATTGCCGGGCGCTTTGATATCAGCCCCCTACAAGTTGTCTGCGGAAATGGATCATCCGAGCTTCTTTATGCCATTCCGCGGGCATTAAAGGCAGACCGCGTGGCGCTTCCGGCGCCCTGCTATGCTGATTATGCCCGCTCCGCGCAAGCGGCAAAGATTGCAACGGACTATGTGTTGCCGGCCGACACTTCATCGCTGGAAATTTCGTGCAAACATCTTGAATCAGAACTGCGCGGCAATGAAATCGTCTTCATCGGCCAGCCGAATAATCCGACCGGGCTTCTGTTTGACAATGCGGACTTTATCAACCTGGCCGCGGCGTGCCCTGGCACTTTTTTTGTTGTGGACGAAGCCTTTGCGGACTTTATTGAGAACTACCGGAGCGTGATTCATCACAACCTGCCCAACGTTCTTGTTCTCAGGTCCATGACCAAATTCTTTGCAATTCCCGGCCTGCGGCTTGGGGCCCTCCTGGGGCCGGCGGATATAATCGCGCAAACAAACAAGACCATGCCTTGCTGGTCGGTTAACCATCTGGCGCAGGCGGCCGGCGCCGCTTTTCTCGCCGATGAAAAATACGCGGCTCGCACCCGTCAATTTGTCAAAAAATGCCGGCTGGAACTTTACCGGGAATTAAACGCCTTTCCGGAATTCTTTGTCTATCCGGGCACGGCCAACTACCTGCTTGTCCGGATGGATTGCAATCAACCGGATGCGCCGGCGCTCCAGAAAAAACTTCTCCGCAAAGGCATTGTCATCCGCGTCTGCGATAATTTTATCGGGCTTGATAAACGCTTCTTCCGCGTTGCCGTGCGCAAGCCGGAAGAAAATGAACGTTTGTGCGCTGCCATCGCCGAAGTTTTTGGAAGGAAATCCAGGACGCGCCCGCGCGGAAGATGCTCTTGCCAATAGGATACGCACGCACGCGGCATGGGATTGAAATAAAATGAACCGGATTAAACCATGAACCTTGAACGCTGAACGGATTAAAACAATGAGACTCGAATATCAAGTCGTTATCGCGTTCGCTCTTGACGCCGTCCTCGGCGATCCGCCGTGGCTTCCCCATCCCGTAAGATTCATCGGAAAATTCGCGGCCGGACTGGAACAACCCCTGCGGTCGTTCTTCCGCAATGCGTTTATTGCCGGCCTGATCCTGTGGCTGATCGTCCTGGCCGCCGTGGCCGCAATTGCCGGCGGCCTGCTTTTTGCCGCATACCGTGTTCATCCGTTGGCCGGCGATATTGCCGGAATCCTGCTAATCTACCTGGGATTCGCCGGACGCGATCTGCTTGACCACGCCAATCGTGTTTACAAGGCGCTTGCCGCGGACAATTTACCGGAAGCCCGCCACCGGGTCGGCATGATGGTCGGCCGGGACACGGCGAATCTTGACCAGGCGGGCATTGCGCGCGCAACCGTGGAAAGCGTTGCGGAAAGCCTCGTTGACGGCGTGACGGCGCCGTTTTTTTTCGCCGTTATCGGAGGCCCCGTCGGCCTGTGGCTTTACAAGGCGGTCAACACGCTGGACTCCATGTTCGGCCACAAGGACCGGCAATATATTCTTTTCGGACGGGCCGCGGCAAGGATTGACGATGCAGCCAATTATCTGCCTGCGCGGCTTACCGCACCGATTGTCGCCATTGCGGCGTTTTTGTCAGGTTGTAACGCGCGCGCGAGCCTGCGGATATTGCGGCGGGATGGGAGAAAACACGCCAGCCCCAATGCCGGACTTTGTGAAGCGGCCTTTGCCGGCGCCCTGGAAGTTCAATTGGGTGGATTAAACTACTACGACGGACAACCTGAATACCTGCCTGTCCTGGGCGATGCCAAACAGCCCTTGACCGCACAGCACATCAGGCAGGCCAATCGGCTGATGGTTACCACGGCATTGTTGTTCTTTTTCCTGCTTATAGGTATCCGTCTGCTGGCCACGTATTACTGCACCTGAATTTTCAGGTGTTAAGTATTAAAGTTAGCCTGCCCAAGCTCGGCCAGGGGTTTGACCCCGATTTTTGACATCAAGCGAACAATATCCGGCATGTTCCGTGATGGAACCTGTTTCAATTAACAGCGGCCTGGAAAAAACCGGGCCGTCAACAACCAGGGTATGGTATTCGCCGTTTTCGCCGCACGGGTCTATCCCTATTTTTATGAATTCATTGATCATTTCCCGGTCAACCATTCGGCCGAGGAATTTTCTGTCCAGTTTTTTCTCATTCACCGTCACGATCAAGGTTTTGTAGCCGAGCGACAGGAATTCATTGAGCAACGTTTCCCGGGTGCATTTCCACAGCGGCAGATAGGCGGTCAGGCCGGCTTTCGCGCAGACTTTTTCCTCCCATTCAAGATGGGGCGGAAAATCAATATCCCCGAATACCCCCGTTTCAACGCCTTGCTTACGGATTTCATGCAACGCGTCAACAAAGACCGATTCATATCCTTCCCAGGTGGCGCAACGCATAAGCAAGGGTATTCCCATGGCCGAGGCTTGCGCTTCCAGGACTTCTCTTCGCAAGCCGTGCGATTTCGATCGTATTCCATCCTCGCCGATGATGGTCAGCAAACAAGCCGGCTTTGCGCCGGCCGCGCAGGCCCGGTGCAGCGCAAGGCACGAATCTTTACCGCCGCTCCATGAGGTGAAAAATTTTTCATTCTTTCCCGGCGTCTGATTTGTTTTGGCAGTCATTCCAAAATCCTTTCCAATGTTTTCAAATTCCCAAAGCGGGCTTTGCCCGCAACCCAGAAAATTAACCACTGATTACACTGATTTCACGGATAATAGGAAGAAATATGACCTTAGTTCCCGCCTCGGCGGGTCCGCTTTCAGGCGGAAAAACATTCTATATCAGTGTCATCCGTGTAATCCGTGGTAATATTCTTGTTTTTAATTGCTGTTTCTTATGCTTAAGGTACTTATACGTCAAGTTTGCGCCCGCCGGTTTCACGCGCCGCCTCGGAAATCACCAGGACATAAGGTTTTTGGGAAATGGGATTTTTCTCCACGACCACGACCGTTTTATAGACCTCCTCGATAACCGCATAGTCCAGCACTTCCTCGGGAGATCCGAATTTATATATTTCGCCGTTATTAAAAAGCGCCAGGCGATGACAATACTCGCCGGCCAGGTTCAGGTCATGCAAAACCATTATCACCGTAAGCCCGAAATTTTTGTTCAACCTTCTTATCAGGTCAAGAATGCTTACCTGGTGGGCGATATCAAGATAGGTGGTCGGCTCGTCCAAAAGCAATAGTTTCGGTTCCTGGGCCAGCGCGCGCGCAATCAGCGCCAGCTGGCGTTCGCCGCCGCTGATCCGGCTCATGAGGTGGTCCTTCAGTTTAAGCGAATCGGTCAGCGCCATGGCATTGCGGGCGATTTCCAGGTCGTTTTTTGTCTCAAGGAACCGGAAGCCTTCATAATACGGGGTCCGGCCCAACAGCACAAATTCTTCCACGGTCATAAAACCGGACTCGGCGCTTTGCGAGACCACCGCAACCTTGCGGGCCAAGTCCCTGATTTTCATCCTCCGGATGTTTTCCCCTTCAAGGAGAATATCGCCACACATCGGTTTCAGCACCCTCGTGACGGCCCTCAAAAGAGTGGTTTTGCCGGAGCCGTTCGGCCCGATTATGCCGATGATTTCCCCGGAAGCCACCCGTAAATTTATGTCGCGGATAAAAAAACCGGAGTCCCCGGCCGCCTGGGCCCGAGCGCCGGCCAGGGAACCCGGGTCCTTCTTCGCCAAGGCCACGCAGGGCAGGCAGGCATAACCGCAAGTCAAACCGTTTATAGCAAGCATCGTTTTTCTCCCTCCGGCCGCCGGCACAACACATAAACAAAAATTATCCCGCCCAGCAGGCCGGTAACAACACCGACCGGCAATTCCGTGGGGCTGACAACCGTCCGCGCCAGCGTATCGCAAAAGACCAGGAATATGCCGCCGCAAAGCCAGGAAGAAAGGAGCAAAATACGGTGATCGCCGCCCAGGAGGAGCCGCATGAAATGCGGGACCACCAAGCCCACAAAACCGATGATACCCGCCACGGAAACGCTCAAGCCCGTCATGACCGATGCCAGGATAAAGAGCAGGCGCTTGGCGTTTTCAACGCTGATGCCGAGATGCGAGGCCGCCTCCTCGCCGAGCGCCAACGCGTTAAGCTCCAGGCAGAAAAAATATGAAACGACCAGCGCAACGACGGAAACGACCAGCGCAATCTTCACCAAAAACGGGTCGGGCTGTTCCAGCGAGCCCATTACCCAGAAAATAATGCCGTGCAGATCTTCCACCTTCGCCACCGCCATGATAAGCGTGATCAGCGACGAACAGATAAAGCTTATCATAATTCCAACCAGCAGCAGGTTCCGGATATTAAGGCCCCGTTTACCGGAGCTTAAAAAATACACCGTAAATATGGTTGCGGCCGCGCCAATCGAACCGGCGACCGGCAAGGACCAAACGCCGAAACTGACGCCTAATCTCAGGATAATGGATAAGCATACCCCCAACGCCGCCCCGCCTGAAATTCCCATGGTATATGGTTCAACCAGGGGATTGCGGAACATGCCCTGCAAAATTACCCCGGCCAGGCTCAATGCGCCGCCGACCGCAACGCCGAGAAAAACACGGGGCAGACGAACTTCGTACAGTATCGTGCGCTCAACCGTGCCTTCCCCGCCCATAAGCACCGATAAAAGTTTCGCGAGCGGAATATCGGCCGAACCAAAACACAGGGAAATAATCCCGACGCCGATCAACAGGCTTACCAGAATCAAAACCGCCGTTATCCAATGTGTAAATCTGTTCGTCATAAAATTATTTCTCACCCGCTCGCAGACTCGCTCTTTTCACTTTTCAGAACATTGCCTTCACCCCGCCCATGACGCTTACGCCCGGCATGGGATAACCATTAACCAATTGATATTGCTTGTCCAGGATATTGTCCCCGCGGACATAAATTTCCACCCCCCTGCCAATGGCCTGTGAGGCATAAGCGCCCAGAGTCATAAAGCCCCCCAATTCTTGCGTGTTGGCCCGGTCGGCATAAACCGAGTCGGTGTAATCGGCGTTCACATTGCATTTAAATCCCCAATTACTCTGATATCCCAGCCGGCATCCGACCTTGTTCTTCGGCCGGTAAATCAGGGTTTCGCCGTCATATTGGCCGCTGGTATCCTGCGCGCCAAGCAACGTGTAATTTAAACCGGCGGAAATTTCCTTGGTAAGTTTCGTGGATAATTCTGTTTCCACGCCCTGCAAAAAGGCGTCATTAACATTTTCCGCCTTGTAGACTCCCTTGCCGTCATCAAACCAAGTGATCAGGTTTTTCACATGGCTTTGGAACAGGGAAACCCCGATCGTGCTTTTCTCGCCCAGTGATTGTTGAATTCCGACGTCGTAGCTCAGCGACTCCTCCGGTTTTAAATCCGCGTTCCCCTCGGAATAATCATCCCGCCAATAGAGTTCATTAACCGTGGGCGCCCTGAATCCGCGGCCGATAGAGGCTTTCAGCGCGGTTCCCTCGATAATCTTGTAGAGGCCGCTGATCTTCGGACTTAACTGGGCGCCCCACTTTGATTGAATATCACAGCGCAATCCGGGCGTGGCGACGAATTTTTCAAGAAACGATATTTCGTCCTGCAAAAATCCCGCGCCGGTGAACAGATCGCGATTGCCGCCGATCCGTGATACCCCCGCGGCGTCCTTGATGTTCACTGCATCGTTTTCCAGATAAATTCCCCCCAACAGCAATTGCCGCTCGCCCACGGGCAGGGTCTGCTGGACGTCCAATCCTGTTTTCTGGTTCCGGCTGGTGTTATCGGTAAAACTGTCCGGTTCTTTATATTCCTGCCAGTTCTGGTTAAGGAAGGCCTTGCTGGTGAGGCAGGTATTGGTTTCAAACTCATATTTATGCGTGAGGTCAAACCAATACTGCCGGTCATACTGCTTGGCTTCAGGCGTCGGCCAGCTGGTTGAGCCGGGCACCCCCTTGTTCTGCCGCGAAAAGCCGGAGTTCAGCGTCAGCCGTGATTCCTGAGTCATATCATAATCAAATTTGCCGGCAATGTTGTAGCCATCACAGGCGCTGTTTTCCCGCCATCCGTCGGACGCGTTCTGGCTGGCCATGATCAGGTAGCCGAGGTCGCCAATCTTCGCCCCGTTGTCCAATTGGAGAATACGCGTGTTTTTTGTGCCGTACGAAGCTGATAAATCCGTCTGAAGTTGCCGGGGCGGATCCCTGGTGACGATATTGACCACGCCGGCCATGGCGCCGGCGCCGTAAAGTACCGAGCCCGGTCCCCTGATCACCTCTATCCTTTCAATCTGGTCAACCGGATACATGGAAAGATCAGTTTTTCCCACGGAGGCGACATTAACCGGCCGGCCGTCCACCATAACCAGCACCTGATTGCCGGAAGAGCCGCGCAGGGTTATGTCGCTTTCCGCCCCCATGGCGCCGTAACTGTTCACGCGCGCATCGGTGACTTCCCCCAGGACCTCGCCGATGTTCTGCGCGTTCAATTCTTCGATCCTTTCCCTCGAAACAACGGAAACGCTCACGCCCACGTCCCGGACCGCCTGGGGAATCCGCGTCGCGGAGACAACCACCGTGTCGGCCTCGGCGGCCTCGGAAACCGCCTGCGTTGCAACCGGCGCGGGTGATTCAACTGTTTCTTTCCCGGCGCCGGACTCTTGCGCCCGGTTGGTCGTTAAAATTACCGATGTTGTCGCGATGCCGATCAATACTGTAATTATTTTTCTATTTGCTTTCATGCTCAGAATTTCTTTCAATGTTATTGTTTGAACAAATTCAACACTCCGTGACACAGGCAGGCCGTTCCCACTGCCAGTGTTTTCGGCTTTTTGGCTTCAACCTCTGTCATAAACGCCAGGAATTCCGAGGTCCTTATTGCCCCGACGCCGGGCGCCATCTGCTCGGACATGAAAATTTTTCCGCAGTCAAACAGTCCGAAGACGGCGTATTCCAGCAATTTATACAAGGGCACCGGCCTTGGTTCGCGCGTCAAGGCACACTCGTTCGTGAGATGATGGCATTCCTCAGGACACAATTTGCCCCTGGTCATGTAGCTGAAAATCAACCTGGCATTCAGCTCATCACAGCCGAGAAACATGCTTTGCGGAATCCTTTTCGTCACATCGGAAACGGAACCGGACAGCGGCTTTAAATGAAAATATTCCCTGAGCCACTTCCCGCAGGTATGACCCGGCTGAGTGGGAACAATAAAATCCGGTTTAATCTTTAAAGCCAAATCCCAGGCGGTCTGCGCATCCCTCAGGATAAAATCATCCTTGATTGTAAACTCTTTCGCCTCGCAGCCGGGATCGTTATCCACGAGAATCACCCGCGCCTTTTGCCGCTTGAAGAACCGGCAGGCCCTGGCCCCGAAATTTCCACCGCCGATTACCAGCACTGTTTTGTTGCCCAGTGTTTCCTGCGTCATTCTTCCTCCTCTTCTTCCATTATTTCCGGATGTATTCGTTTCAGCAGCTCGGGCAAGCCATATAAAATCAGCCGCGGCGACGGGATGGTGATGGCGTGAGAATCCAAGTCGTCATAGACCCGGCCGGTCCTGACGGCGGAAATCTTTTCCCATCCTTTTCTCTGCCGCAGGGCCGCCTTGCCGAAATTTCTCCCCATGTAGGGAAGGATGATCACCTCGGGGTCTTTGCTTAAAACAAATTCCGATGATATGCGCGGGAAGGGCTGTTTGATGTCCCCGGCGATGTTGTTCCCGCCAGCAATTTCCACCATGTCGTTGACAAACGATCCCTTGCCGCAGGTAAAAAGAGGATCACAGCCGGCTTCCACGAATACCCGCGGCCGGGCAAGCCGGGCCGTCTTGCGCCTGGTCTCCTTAATAACTTTTCTCATCCGTTCAAGCAGCGCCTCCGTCTTCCCGTGCGCTCCGACAATATCCCCGAGCTGTTTTGTCTGGGCAAGGATTTCCTCAATGCCCCGGGTATCATCAAGGACCACGACGCGCAGGCCAAGGGCGGATAATTTATTTACGGCGGATTGCTGCCCCGCAAAGCCGCTGGCGAGGATAAGATCAGGCTTGAGCACTATGATTTTTTCGATGTTGGGCTTGACGTATAAGCCAATCCGTTCCGCGTGTTTTACTTCTTCCAGATAATCGGAAGATGTCGTCACGCCCACGATCCTGTCCTGCAAACCCAGTTCAATCAGGGTTTCATCGTAACTGGGCGCAAGGGACACAATCCGCCCGGGGACCGGGTTCCCGGCAAGGATGCCTGAACAGACAGCCAGGGAAAAGAAAACGGCAATAATTTTAATCGCCTTTAGCATAAAACAAAAAACCTCCAGACTCCCGCCAAGAGAATCTGAAGGCTTTGAATACAATACGCACCCTCATTCTCCTTTCAAGCGAAGGAGCCGGCGGCGGTTTCTAGCCGCCGCTTGCAACGAGCATGAAAAGAAACGTCTTCTGACTCCCGGCTTCAAACCCCGCTTTCTGGCGGGATAAACCTACTACTTCGCCTTCCCATCCCAAGGCGCTTACGCGCTCGGAACAGTGGCTGTTGAAGTTTCGCCACGTCATCCCGATCGCGAAGCGCATCGGGATAAGTGGTCACTTGTCATCATCCGTCAGGGCGCATGATGACGTGATAGCCGGTCACAGAGGCGCGACCGCATCCGATTTTCACGGATTTCCGTACTCTTTTCATCAATAAATTTTATTCCAAAGAACTAGCGGCACTGTAGCGCAACCATGTGACCTGTCAACAAAAATCTTGGAAAACTGGGTCAAACCCCTGGCCGAGCTTGGGCAGGCGTCTCGGGCAGGCGAACAGGCTAACCTGCTTATCTCACGGGGCGTGTGAGAAATGCGGGTTAGGAGCGCGTTTTTCATCCGGACACCGAAATTTACGATTGATAGAAAAAGGCAACTGCACTATATTTTCATCCGTCATTCATGCAACCCGGCCGGAGCCAAGATGTATATGTCTGAAAAAACGATATTAATAATCGGAGCGGCCGGCCTGGCCTATCTGGTCGGCGCCATTCCAACCGGATATCTTCTGGCGCGTTTTAAAGGCGTGGATATCCGCAAGGTCGGCAGCGGCAATATCGGGGCAACCAACGTCTACCGCTGTGTCGGCAAAAGCTGGGGAATTATCACCTTTGTCCTTGATTTTTTAAAAGGCTATCTGCCGGCGGCCCTGCTCCCCCTGCTCATCCAGCGCTGGACCGGCGAGCCTTACAACGCTTCGTTATCGGTGCTGTGCGGATGCCTGGCGGTGGCCGGCCACAACTGGCCGGTGTATCTGCGCTTCCGGGGCGGCAAGGGAATGGCGACCGGCGCCGGGGCGCTGCTCGGTTTTGCGCCTTTGGTCATGCTGATCGGGTTTGTTGCCTGGCTTGTTTTTTTTCTGACGACAAGGTATGTGTCCCTGTCCTCCATGCTGGCGGCAATCGTCATTGCCGTTTCCGCCTGGCCGCTTTATACCGGGCACGAATTGATCCCGGCAACATTGACGTTCATGTGCGCCGTCATCATCTGGCGGCACAAGAGCAACCTGCGGAGGCTGCTGGCCGGTACGGAATACAGGTTTACGTTCAGGAAGGGCTGAAACAGGTCTTCACTTCTTCCGGGGTGCGATCACAACCCGGAAGCCGATCATGGCGTTGCTTTTTTCCGGCAATCCGTCGCTCCGGTTGCTGACGGTTAAAATCGCCGGATCGGAATTATTCCAGGCGGCGCCTTTTAAAACGCGCAGTGTCTTGGTTTCGTCAAACCAATCCTGGCACCATTCCCAAACATTCCCCCCCACTCCATAGAGTCCCCATTCATTGGTCCCGCTTTTGCCGACGGGCGCGGCCACGATAAATCCGTCATTATGATTGCGGATGAATTTTTCGTTCTGGAAAAAACCGTACAATATATTCGCGCCTTCCGTGCCCTTGTAATTGAAGGCATCGGGCGGCGGCCATTGATCACCCCAGGGATATTCTTTTTCCCGGCCGCAGAGGGCGAAAGCAACCCATTCTTTTTCGGTCGGCAACCTGAATTCACAACCCGGCGGAAGCTGTTGGCGGTGATTCCGGTTCAGCCAACCGCAGTAATTATTGGCGTCTTCCCAGGAAACCAGCACCGCCGGCTGATCGGGCAAATTAATGAAATGATCATAATACTTCTTCGGATCATGGGCGCGGTTAAACCGTTTATATTGGGCATTGGTCACTTCATATTTACCGACCCAGATTGAAAGCGGTTCAATCCGGATAAAACCCAGGGTGACATGCTCGCCCAGGTTCACCCTGATTTCCCGGTCAGATTCGCGCCTGTTTTCCGGCAAGGCCTCTTTTTTTTCCGGAGCGCCGGCCTCTTCAGGCGCAACCGGCGCGGCGGGCGCCGGCCCAATATTTACGGGCTCGATTTTCTTCGTTTCCGGCCGAATGTTGATCGGCGCGGCGGCCGGCGGGGTTTCCTGCCGGCGGAGCGTTAAATCATGGTTCTGCGCCAGTTTTTTCCATTCCTGCGGACTGAAATGAAAATACTCATCCAGGCTGTTGACCAGATCGGCGATAAGAATGCTTTTTATTCTTTCAACCTTGCAAGGCCAGGTCATGTGCGCGAGAAGCTCGCCGGGGACAACCTGCTCATCGCCGACCACCAGGGCGGCATCCGGAACGCCGGCGCAAAACTTCAAGGCCGTAAAATCTTCGGCGTTAACATGGCGCCAGCCGTCTTTTCCCCATGCATAAATCATAAGCCCGGCGGCGCCGGGCTCTTCCCGGAAGGAAACCAGCGTCAGGTTACGCATGCCGGCCAGGTCATGCGCGAGCTGGATGACGCGCGGCCTGGCCGGCACGACCAGGACACAACGGTTTTTTACGCCGGCGGCCGAAACTTTCGTTTCACCGGAGACAACGCAAAAAAAAGCCAAAACCACAATGCCGGAGATAATGATGCGCGGATTAACATTTTTTTTAAAAAAGTTCGGCATTTACAATTCGTGCTCCTAATGCTACATAACAGCAATTTTGGCATGCCGGGCGAGTGGTGAAATTGGCAGACACGCAAGACTTAGGATCTTGTGCCGCAAGGCTTGCGGGTTCAAGTCCCGCCTCGCCCATTTTCTTCCTTGCGGATTACCTTGCGCCGAGGTTTTCCCTGCATGAATAATTCCGGGGTTGCGGTTTAATTGCCGTAATGTTTTTCAACAAGCGGCGACACCAAATCTTCGTCAATTTTAATGATCGCGATTTCCCGCCGCGCGTTTTCAACGGAGTCGGAGGCATGCGCCGCGTTCACCATGATGTCATGCCCGAACTCGCGCCGGACCGAGCCGGGCTGGGCCTTGCTCGGGTCGGTCGGGCCAAGAAGGCGGCGGATTTTCTCCACCGCATCCAGGCCGGCATAAACCAGGGCCAGGCACTTGTTCCGGCCGATGGCCGCTTTTTCCTGCGGAGCGCATTCCGGCGGATAACAACCGGTCATGAATTTTATGATCTGATTAAACTGCTCATCACCCACCAGCGGCGCGATATTTTCCTCAATCATGGTCCGGATATTGGGAGGAATCTCGATGTTGAATTCCTGCTCAAGCATTTTTATCGTCTTCTCGCCCACCCGGATCCTCATTTTCTCGCGCAGAACCGACCGGACCGGACGGTAAAACTCCTCGGCCTGGACTACGCTCATCCGGTGCACCTTGGCGGCGATGATTTTCAAGCCCGACCGCGAAAGCATGTCAATGATGTTGCCGGGCCGGGCGTTGGGGAACATAAAATTGTCGGGCTTGATGAGCACCAGAGTTTGCTGCCATTGAGGATTTGCATCGCTGACATCCACCATTTTCTTGAGCAGGCCGCCATCGCTGCCGCTGTAACGACTCCAGAGCTTTAACGTTGCGGACGCATCATCAAGTCCCGAGCCGATCAATACCGCCGGCTCAAAATATTGCACTTTTTTTTCGTCGTCAACGACGTAGTCGCCGAAGGTGTCGCGGATTGTCTCGCCGCCCCCCATGATCACCGGGCCGGCGGTATGCTTCACTTTTTCAACCGCGTTTTCGCCCTCAAGCAAAATCATCATGACCCGTTTCATCTGGCCGGTCCGGCGGTCGGGAGAATAATTTTTCAAGACATAATCGGCAAGCAGGCCGCGCATCTCCGGCTCAAGATTTTTATCGTTGCCAATGACCGCCGCGTATTCCTCGGCCAGTTTAAGACTCGGCGCAAACATCCTTGCCCCGACAAAGTCAAGCCCCGTCCGGCTCATGAAGCGGCCGATCACCCCGCCGGTCCTTGATTTGGCGATCGTATGGGGATTAATTAATACAAAAGCTAATTCGTTTGCCATAATGCTCCAAATTGACTATTTAATTTGGGGTAAAATATACATTCTCCTTTTGAATAAACAAGGAAAAAACGCAACATGAACAAAATCCCCTCCAATGCCGCCCGGCGGCAGGCGGAAATCTGCTTGGCGCTGGTCGGTGAAATTGATCAGGCCGTGGTCAACGAACGTCAGCCCGCTGATCAAATTCTCGCGGGCTTTTACCGGCAACATCGGGAATACGGCTCGCGCGACCGGAGATTTCTTTCAAATGCCGTTTTTTCCTGGTTTCGCTGGCGCGGGTGGCTGAAAACGCCAACTAATGAACATATTGCCGCCGCAATTCTCCTTGATGCAACCGACCTCCCGCCGCAACTGGAACATCTGCTTGCCGGCCATGAATTGCCCCGCGAACAAATCAGGCCGCTCGGTCCGGCGGAACTTGAAGAAAAAGCCGGGTGTTTAAGTCATTTGTTAAATATTCCGCCGCCGCAAATTGAACAATTGGCGCCGGACTGGTTGCCCGGCTTGCTCCACATGCAAGAGATAAAAGCGGCAAACGAAGCAAGCGGAGACAAATATCACTTGGCGCGGTGTATCCGGGCATTTCAGACAAGACCGCCGACCTGGTTAAGGTTGCGCGCCGATCAAGCGCACCGCCTGGCCGATTCATTGACGCAAATGGGAATTGAAACCGGAAGCCATCCTTTCATTGAACAGGCGATCTTTGTCAAAGACCGGGGCAACTGCGACCTGGCGCAGTTACCGGGCGTCGAGGCCCAGGACCTGGCGTCGCAATGCGTCGGGATATGCTGTAACCCGAAACCGGAAGAACAATGGTGGGATGTCTGCGCCGGCGCCGGCGGCAAAAGTCTCCACCTGGCCGACTTGATGAAGGATAAGGGACTGGTTCTGGCGACCGATATCCGGCCGGCAATCCTGAGCCAGCTGTCAAAACGATTGCAAAGAAAAATTACCGCTCAATCCGGGCGGCGGCCTGGAACGGCGCGGCCGACCCCGCGCCCGACAAATATTTTGACGGCGTCCTGGTTGATGCGCCCTGTTCAGGCCTGGGAACCTGGCACCGTAATCCCGATGCCCGCTGGCGGATTTTCCCCGAACAAATCCGGAATTACGCCGATGTTCAAACAAATTTGCTTCAAATCGCCGCAAACAAGGTCAAACCGGACGGCAGGCTGGTCTATTCAACCTGCACCCTGACAACGCTTGAGAATACGGAAGTAATACGGTGTTTTCTAGAACGCCATCAGGAATTTAAGCTTGAGCCACTAGCCAACCCCTCGAACCGCAAACAAAGCAACGGTTTAATCTGGATCTGGCCGTGGGAGGCGAACTGTAACGGCATGTTTATCGCCGTCATGAAAAAAGCCTGACCGGGAATGACGGAAAACGTTCAACCCCTGTAATTGAGAACGTGTGAAAAAATTGTTCGGACACGACGGAGCGTGTCCCTCCACTGGTAAAATTGCGTATATTTCCACGAAAAGTGGAGGGTCGCCACGTCAGCCCCACCTTTGGAGGGGCCAAGTGGCCACTTGCGAAGCGACGTGGCGTTTCACCTGTCCTGAGCCTGTCGAATGGATCACGACCGTCTGCGTGACGGGGAAAATAATTTTTTCACAGCTTCTCAGTCTTTGGTGGAGCCGGCCTGCCCCCAGGCCGCTCTGAACGGGACGAGGTCTGCTTGCCCGTCGTAGCCCTTGGGCGAAGTCGGGTCCCGGCTCCATACAGACACCCACATAACAGAGGGAGTACCGGTTACGTTTCTACAACATTGCCATGACGCTCAAAATCCATTACATTCTGGGAAAGGCAGTTATTTGCGTCTGGCGCAGCGGGTCATTAATAACTTCTTGCTTCCTGACCCGAGTGAGATTTAAAGAGGGTTTCGAATAAAGTCCAGAAAATGATTTGGCACATGATATGGAGTCGGAACACAGCAATGGAGGGCGAGACTGCGGCGAGCCGTTTCTGCGGCTCAGCACAGTCCTCCAGCGAATAAATTAAAAAAATGTTCTTGTTACACTAATCGTGATATCAGGGTATTATGAAAGCCGGATTCCTGGATAAACTGGTTGAAAAACTCAACAAGCTTGACCCGCAGAACCTTCAGACGCAATTCCTGCGCCTGTGGCAGGAGAAGGGTCTGCTGGAAACGGTTTTTAACGTATTGCACGATGGCATCCTGGTGCTTGATCCGGATGGCGCGGTCGCCTATGCCAACAGCGCCGCGGCGGCCATGCTTGGTTTCACAAAAGACGAGGCCCAACGGCAACACATTTCAAAATACCTGAAGGAGATTGAATGGCAAAGGATTTTGAACCTGGAGGAACAGGAGTGGTCAAAACTCATCAGCCGCGAAATAGAAATCACCTACCCCCAAAAACGCTTCCTCAATATGTGCATCATGCCCATTTCCCTCAATGAGGGCAAATCAAAGGGCGCGGTCGTCATTCTGCGCGATATAACCTCGGACCGGGAAAAAGAAATCAGGGTCCTCAAGTCCGAACGTTTAAATGCCCTGACTTTTCTTGCCGCCGGCGTGGCGCATGAAATCGGCAATCCGCTCAACTCGCTCCACATCCACCTCCAGTTGCTGGAACGCGAACTGGACCGGCTTCCCGCGGACAGCCGGAAAAACATTGAGGAACTGGTCAGGATCTCCCGCGGCGAGGTGGAACGCCTGAACATGATCATCACCCAGTTTCTCAAGGCAATCCGGCCGACGGTTCCCCACCGGCAGCCCTGCCGGATAGAAGAGGTCTTGAAAGAAACAATTGATTTCATGAAGCATGAAATAGAAAATCGCGACGTCATTGTGGAAATGAAAACACCCGAACCAATTCCCGCCATATCAGTGGACCGGAATCAAATCAAGCAGGCATTTTTTAACATCATCAAAAACTCCATCCAGGCCATGAGCAACGGCGGCATTCTGACAACAACGTTCTTCAGCAACGACCGTTTCCTGGGAGTTTCCTTCAAGGATAACGGCGAGGGCATGCCGCCGGAACAGGTCGGGCGCCTCTTCAAGCCTTATCAGTCAACCAAGGCTGATGGAAGCGGACTCGGCCTTTTTATTGTTCAACGCATTGTCCAGGACCATGGCGGTGAAATTGAGGTCTACAGCCAGCCGAAAGCCGGCACAACTTTTACAATCTATCTGCCCCTGGACGAACGCCGGGTTCGTTTGCTCAAGGCGCCGCGCAAACAGCGCATCCCAAGAATTTCAACAAAACAGGAAAATGAGAAATGAACGACAAGCCGGCAATTTTGATTGTTGAAGACGAGAAAAATACGCGCGAAGGACTTGAAAAAGCCCTGAACCGGAATTACGAGACCATTCTGGCCGATAACGGAGAACGCGCCCTGCGGATTCTTGCCGAAAAACCGGTGGATATACTCCTCACCGACTTGCGCATGCCGGGCATGGATGGGCTTGCGCTGGTCCGCCGCGCCATTACCCATGAATCCCAGCCGGTCTGCATTGTCCTTACCGCCTTCGGCAGTATTGAATCGGCGGTTGAAGCAATGAAAGCCGGCGCGTACGACTTCCTGACCAAACCCCTCAACCTGGATCAGCTTGAAATTGTGATCCAACGCGCCTTGCGTTCGCGCCGGCTTGAAAATGAAAACCGCAACCTGCGCACCCAGCTTGACCGCCGTTTCGGCCTGGAAGCGATTATCGGCCGAACCCCTGCCATGGAAAGTTTGTTTGAATTGATCAGGCAAATCGCGCCGTCACGGGCGACAGCGCTCATTCAAGGTGAAAGCGGCACCGGCAAGGAACTGGTGGCGCACGCCATTCACGGTCTCAGCCCGCGCGCGCACGGCCCATTCATCGCGGTGCATTGCGCCGCTTTGCCGCAAAACCTGCTGGAAAGCGAACTCTTCGGCCATGAAAAAGGGTCATTTACCGGCGCAACGGAGCGCCGGCGCGGCCGCTTTGAACTGGCGGAAGGCGGAACGTTGTTCCTTGATGAAATTTCGGAAATTGAGCCGGCGCTCCAGGTCAAACTTCTCCGCGTGCTGGAAGAAAGAAAATTTGAAAGAGTCGGCGGCCAGGAAACACTCGAAGCCGATATCCGCCTGGTCACGGCCACGAACAATGATCTCGCCAAGCTTGTGCAGGAGGGAAAATTCAGGAAAGATCTGTTTTACCGCCTCAATGTCCTGACGATAACCATCCCGCCCCTGCGCGAAAGACGGGATGATATTCCCCTGCTTGTCCGGCATTTCATGGATGATTTTGCGCGCGAAAACAACCGGAAAATTGAGGACATCAGTTCCGACGCCATGGCCGCTCTTGTGGCCGGCGATTGGCCGGGGAATGTCCGCGAATTGAAAAATGTGATTGAACGCATGGTGGTCCTCGGTCATGGTCCCCACCTCACCCTGCGCGATCTTCCGCCCGCATTGCATCCGGACGCAAAAGCGGCCGCGCCGACCGGTGAAACGGCCGCTCCTTCTTCCATCAAGGAGGCCAACCGGCGCATGATAGTCACCGCGCTTGAAGCCAGCGGCGGCAACCGCACGCTCGCCGCAAAACAGCTCGGCATCAGCCGCCGCACCCTGCACCGCAAACTGCGCGAGTCCGGCCTCAATGCTGTTGCCCGACGCCGTTCTGCAGATTGATTATGACCTGCGCCAGGCGCGCGCGCCATTCATGGACCTTCTCATTCGGCACGCCATCAAAATCATATTGCTGATGCGAGGGATCGCAATTTTCTATCTCACCGAGTATTTTTTCGCCCTCTTTGACCGTTGCCTCATCCGCCAGCCCTCGTTTCTTTGCCTCCGCCACCAGCGTCTGCACCGTATGGATATAATTCAAATCATCAATACCCTCGCGGATCGCCTCAAAATCAACTGAGTTGACGGGGCCTTCCGGCGAAGGATAAGAGGAACACCAGTCCCGCGCGGATCCGTCAAGCGGGTTATAAGGATCTCCGTTAAAACACTGGTAGTGCCAGTAATACATCGCCACCGCGGGAATGCACCAGAAGCCGAAGCCGCTCACGATGCGCGAAATGCGCGGGTTATAATTAAACGAACAGCCATAACGCATATAAACCTTCCCGCGCTTTAAAATTTCACGCTCCTGTTCCTTGGATATCTGGATATTGGAGCACCAGTAATCAATATAATCGGCGCATTTTATTCCGCTGTCGTAATTGTTTGCCGTGCAGTATATCTTCGTTCCTTTTGCCGCCGCATAAATCAAGGCGCCCAATTGTTTCAACTCATCCATGCGCTTGACGCTGTTGCCGATTTCGTCAACAGGATAAAAGAGCGTTTCCGGCCACCGGTTCTCCCTTGATCGTTTGTAAATTTCGGCCACGACATATTTATATGCCTCGTCAAACTTCATCGCCACCGCCGGGTTGTCCCGCAAAAAGTAAGTCAAGCCCGTCTTGATCGTGCTCAGTTCAAACGGCATATACCCCGTCAACCCGGCGTTCTTGAGATCCTCCACAAGCTTGTCCAATTTCGTGAAATCAAGCTCCAGTTTTCCGTTTTGTTCCTTAAACCCGGGCAGGGTCTTGCCGATGACAACCGCGCGAATGCCGTGCCGCGCCATGTCCAAAATTTCCTTTTGCCGGTTCTGCGGATAAATCTGCATGGTTTCGCCCCAATACATGCCTTCCACCCGGTCCGACTTTGCCAGTTTAATCGGATAGACGTTGAGCTTGATTTTGAGAACTTGCGGATCGCGGGATCGCGGCCGGAACGTCAGTGTCCCCGCGTAGCTTCCCGGTTTCGCGTCTTCAGGCACATGGAGCGTCAGCCATATCTGTTTCGTCTCGTTTATTTCAACCTTGTCCTTGTATGGCTGGAGGATTTTCGGCACTTTTTCCATATATGACGCGCCCCATGAACTGTCGGCGCAATAATAGCTGTAATTCCCCGCCGTTTTCTTCTCCGGCTTTATCCGTTCGGGCATATAGCCGATCACATTGACGGCCAGGTTTTCCCCGGCGATCTTGTCCGCCCGGGATGCGCCGGCAAGGTCGCTCGTCTCAATTTCCGCCTCAAAATTGGTCAGCGGATAGATGCCGAATGCCGCCGGTTCATATTCCCCCGGCGCGCACGAAAAAACAATTTCCGTCCTTTCCGCCTCGGATTTCAGGGGGATCGTGTCGGGATAAATCATTTCCATCCAGTCGCGCACGAAAAGAACATACCCCCGATCCTCGTCCGTTTTGGCCAGGGGAAACGCCTTGTCCGGCGGACGCTCCACCTTGGTAAACACGGCATGCATCGTCTTGTCACGGCAGGAACGGATGTTGTCCTCCATGCCCCTGATGGCCGCCTCCGCGGCGGTTTTCTCTTCGGCGTTGTTTACCGGAAAGACAACCGCGCCGTTTATTTTCCACCCTTTTTTGCTTTCTTCCTCATCGCTTCCAAAACGAAGATTCAACTGCCCGTCCGTCACCTCGGTTTCAAACTCCGAGCGCGCGCATAAATCGTTCCCGAACGCAACACTGTTGACCACGCGCTTTCCCTCGGCGTCCACGGTAATCTTGGACGGGCCGATTGAGCCGTAGACAAGATCGCCCATAAAGAGACAAACCAGATACTTCCCGTTTTTGACGTCAACGACAAACTCCTGCTCCACCTGCGTATGATAGGCGCGCTCGGCGCCGCAGAAATCCCTGAACAGACTATCGCTTATTTTTACCTCCTTGCCGCGGTCGCGCTGAAGCAGTCCGGGAACCGATACTGAACCGGCGCCGTAATTGCTTTCCAGGCACGGCTGGCCGCCTTTGAAGGGTATCCAGCCGTAGCCCTTTTGCTTCGTATAAACCGTTTTTTCGTCAACGGGCGTGAAATCGTCATAGACGGGCGCGTTGGTGGGACCGAAATCAAACGCGATATAATTCCGCGCTATCCCGGCCGCCGCGGTTGTTTTTCCATTTTTAGGCGCATCGGCCTCTTGCACCGCCTCCCTGCCCCATATCTCCACCTCGCTGACCGCCATGCGGCCGCATCCTTTGGCCGGGGTGAAATCCAGCTTGATCTTATCGCTCCCTTTATTAATCACAAACTCATTCCAGCCGTTTTGGGGCTCCATTTCCTTCATCGGCCGGGAACCCGCCTCAAGCATTTCATCCCAGGTATAAACGCCGATCTTTTCAACGCCCTGGGCTCCCGGAATAAACGGAACATTCACCCTCACCCGGGAGATGTAATAATTTTTTTTAAGATCAAAATTAAGCGTACCCATTTGTTTTCCGCTCCAGACAACGCCGGCCTCGGCTTTGCCGTCGCAGAGAATGCTTTCCGGGAATGGAATCTGGGCGGTGATGGTCCCTTTTTCGGCGATATCCTGGTCAAAAGCAGGGGTGGCATAATAAGTTCCGCCCGTCTTCAAAACCGGCGCGTTCGTGCCAACCGGCCCCGGCTTATGGGCGCCGTTTTCCGTCAGCAGGAAAAAACCGGCCGCATCCTGGGCGGACAACATTGAGACAAGCAATGAAAACGGCATGAGAATTGCGCAAAACCGGACGATATGCTTCATAAATGCTTCCTTTCAAATAACACTTCGCGGCCTATTGCAAAAAACATCAGAGTCCTAGATCCCATTTTTTCAATTTCGGCATCACGGCGTAATTTGTAAGGTCAAAGCTTATCGGCGTGACCGACACATACCCGTCTTTAACGGCCTGGATATCGGTTATCTCCCCGGCCGAGACGGCGGCGGCTTGTCCGCCATGGTCCCGATGCGCTTCGCAGTCGGGGCAACGGCGGGATCCTGGGCCATTGACATCAATATCCTCCAGCGGTTCAAGATCACCGTCCAGCCAGTAATAATCGCCGCCGCGCGGCATGGTCCGGCGGTGAAACACTTCGGCAAAACGCGAACGCCCCACGCGCGTCACAATCATCCCCTTTATTTTTTTCAAAGGAAGGTTCGGGACATTGACATTGAGCATGGTGGCCGGAAAAAGGCCGTGCCGCATAATTTCGCCGACCAGCCGGCGAACAACATGGGCCGCCGTGTCCCAGCAGGGCTTGACGAAGGTATCCAGCGAAACGGCCATGCTGGGAATGCCGAGAATCGCCCCCTCGGCCGCCGCGGAAACCGTGCCGGAATAAATCACGCTGATGCCGACGTTTGGCCCGAAATTAATGCCGCTGACAACCATCTGCGGCAGACGGTCAAGCAAAACACCGGCCGCAATCTTGACGCAATCGGCGGGAGTGCCGTTGACCGTGTATCCCGCGTAACGTCCGCCGAGTTTCTGTTTCCTGACTTTAAGCGGATCAGCCACCGTGATCGCATGCCCCGTGCCGCTCTGCTCCGTGGCGGGGGCCACAACAATTATCTCGCCAAGACCAATAACCGCCTTGCGCAAAGCCAGAATCCCGGGAGCATGAAAACCGTCGTCATTGCTGATTAATATTGTTTTTCTCATCGCGAATACAACATAAGAGAACAAGCCAAAAAGACCGCAAGCACTAGCGATTGCCTTAAGTCACGCCCTTGGAGCCGATGGCGGCGACCTGTTTCAACACGTTGACAAAATCTTTTATTAAATTTCCGCCAGTGTATTACAGCGCCGGAATTGAGTCAATTTTTTTGAGTCATTTTCTTGTGACGCGGACCACCGGATTATGCTATCTTGCTTGATTCGGAAAAGAATATCGGCATAATACGCCTTTTTTGCCGGACACAAAAAATTAACCGGGCAACCGGTTTGAATGACATTCCGGGCTGAATGACGCAACAAACCACAACCAATATGCAACCGCCAACTCATGTTGCCATCATCATGGACGGCAACGGACGCTGGGCCCAAAAGAAGGGGCTGCCGCGGATTGAAGGCCACCGCGCGGGAGCAAAAGCGGTGCAGGCCGTCATGCGCGCCTGCCGGGAAACGGGCGTCCGCTACCTTACCCTTTACGCCTTCAGCACCGAAAACTGGAGCAGGCCGAAAAGCGAAATCATGGGGCTGATGGAACTCCTTGTCCAATTCATAAATGAAAACGAGCCGGAATTGCATAAAAACCAAGTCCGCCTGCGGACCATCGGCCGCTTTAACGACCTGCCTTCCGCCGTCCAGTTCGTCCTGAACCGCGTCATAAAGGCAACCGCCAATTACGACCGCTATAATTTGATCCTCGCCCTCAGCTACGGCGCCCGCGATGAAATCACCCGGGCCGCGCGCATCATCGCCCAGAAGGCCAAAAGCGGCGAATTGGATCCCGAAACCATTGACGAATCAACAATTTCCAGGCATCTTTTCACGGAAGGCATCCCGGATCCGGATTTGCTGGTCCGCACCAGCGGCGAGATGCGCCTGAGCAATTTCCTGCTTTGGCAGGTTTCATACGCCGAATTATATGTGACGGAAACGCTCTGGCCGGACTTTAACGAAAAAGATTTTGCCGTGGCGCTGGCCGCATATGCGCGCCGACAGCGCCGCTTCGGCGGAGTGGAAATGAAGAAAGAAGTCAGCAGTTAGAGCTTCATGATCACTGACTTCTGACCTCTGAACCATGGTATCTGGTTTTAAACATGATGCATAATCTTAATAAACGGATCTATAGCGGGATGCTCCTGGCCGCCGTGTTTGGGCTGGCAATTGCGCGCGCGCCAGTGTTCCTGATCTGCGCCGGACTGCTTATAATCGTCGCCATTGCCATGCTTGAATTTTACGCCATGATCCGCCAAACTGGCATATCCGTATTTAAATATCTCGGGATCACCTGCGGCATCTCTTTAATCGTAATTTCATTTTGCGTCTACATTTTCAACGGCGGGGAGAATGCGGCCGAATGCGAGTTGGCCGTCCTGTTTGTCTGCATAATGGCCGTCTGTATCCGCCAGTTTCCCCAGCGGTTCAACAACCAGCCCTTGACCACCATTGCCTGCACAATTCTCGGGATATTGTATGTTCCATTTCTTTTCAATTTCTTCATAAAACTCGGCTTGTCCTGGGACCAGGCCGATTTCTTTCACGGCGCAGGATTATCCGGAAGGTTGTTGAGTTTTTACCTCATCGCCGTCGTCAAAAGCGCCGACATCGGCGCTTTCCTGGTCGGAAGCCATTTTGGAAAGCACAAGCTCTTTCCCCGGCTTTCACCCAAGAAAACCTGGGAGGGATTCTTCGGCGGCCTGGTCTTCGGATTGATCGTCAGTCTCCTGCTGTTTCTGGCATGTCACGGCCATTTCGGCCATAAACTGATGACGGCCACCGACGCCCTGATTCTCGGAATATTGCTTCCCCTCCTGGGCATGGTGGGCGATCTGGTTGAGTCCCTGCTGAAGAGGGCCGCCGGCGCCAAGGACACCGGAGCCATTATTCCCGGAATGGGAGGCTTGCTGGACGTGCTCGACAGTCTCCTGACGGCCATCCCGTTCTTTTATTTCTATGTGCTCTGGTTTTTGCCGACAATATGATTTTTATGAAATCAGCGATTGACATTAAACCCTCTGCCCCGCGCAAAAAAATAGTCGTTCTCGGAAGCACCGGTTCCATCGGAGAAAACGTTCTCCGGGTGGTGGAAAAATTTCCCGGCCGTTTTCAAATTATCGGCCTGGCCGCCCAGCGCCAGGCGGAACGGCTCTTTCAACAGGCCAAGAAATTTGAAGTCAAACATATCGCCATCGCCGCGCCGGAGGCGGCGCAAAAATATGCGGGCCTTGCGCCCGCGGGAACAACCGTGCTGCGGGGCACGGAAGGACTCGAAGAACTTGCTTCCCTCGCCGAAGCGGATATCGTGGTTGCCGCCGTGGTCGGCATGGCGGGGCTTAAACCGGTGCTGGCGGCCCTCCGGCAGGGCACAAACGTCGCCCTGGCTACCAAGGAAGTCCTGGTGGTCGCCGGCCGCCACGTGCTTCGGGCCCGGGAAAAAAGCGGCGCTTCCATCCTGCCGGTTGACAGCGAGCACAGCGCCATTTTCCAGTGCCTGGAGGGGCGCGCGGCCGCGCATGTGCGCCGGATTATTCTCACGGCCTCCGGCGGCCCGTTCGCCGGCCGCCCGGCGGTTGACTTTGACAAAGTAACCATCGAGGAAACCCTCAAGCATCCCCGCTGGAACATGGGCCGGAAAGTCACGGTTGATTCCGCCACAATGATGAACAAGGGCTTGGAAATAATGGAGGCAAAATGGCTTTTTAACGTGGATCTCAAACAGATTGACGTCCTTATTCACCCCGAAAGCATTGTGCATTCGTTTGTGGAATTTATTGACGGTTCTTTCCTTGCCCAGCTCAGCGCCTCTGACATGCGCTTTGCAATTCAATACGCCCTGACCTATCCCGACCGCCTTGACGGCAAACTGCCGGCGCTGAATCTTGCCGAACTGGGCAGCCTGCACTTTGCGCCGCCGGATGAGAAACGTTTTCCCTGCCTGGCGCTGGCCCGGCAGGCGGCCGAGAAAGACGGCACCATGCCCGCCGTTTTAAACGCGGCCAACGAGGTGGCCGTTCATGAATTTCTCCGGGGCAAAATAAGATTTTCCGGAATTTGGCAAATAGTGGCGCATGTCATGGACAAACATCGTAATAATAAAAATCCCGCGCTTGAGGAAATAATACTGGCCGACCAATGGGCGCGTGAACAAGCGGCAAATATCATTAAAAACAAACAATAACAGACCACACGTCGTTCCTGCGCCCGGACAAGAAACGGGAATGACATAACAAGAAAGAAAATTCATGATACTCTCATTCATTTATGTCGCGCTGGCAGTCATCGTTCTCTTCGGCCTTTGTATTTTCATCCACGAGCTCGGTCATTTTGCCGCCGCCAAGGCGCTCGGCATGGTGATTGACGTCTTTTCAATCGGGTTCGGTCCCTCCATCTGGAAAAAGAAAATCGGCGGGGTGCTTTTTAAAATCGGCATATTCCCGATCGGCGGATATGTGGCCCTGCCCCAGATGGACCCGACCGGCGGCGGCGACCGGCCGCCCGGCGAGGCTGCTCCCAAAAACGGTGAAAAAACGGCCGAGCCGGCGCGGGTTCTGCCTCCGGTCAAACCATGGAAAAGAATTATTGTCGCCGTGGCCGGCGCATCGGGCAACATGCTCCTGGCCTATATCATCGCCTGGATTGTCTTTGTCGCCGGCAAACCCTCGGCGCCCGCGGAAAGATCGGCCGTCATCGGTTATGTTGAAACCAATTCAACCGCCTATGCAAAAGGAATCAGGACCGGCGATGAAATCCTGTCCATCAACGGCCGCGCGGTCAACAACTGGCAGGACGTTATCCAGGAAAACGCCCGGTTTGAGGAAGTCAATCTGCTCCTGAAAACCGCGCAGGGCGACAATTCAATTTCTCTCCCGACCGAAAAAAACGAACTGCTGGGTTTCAGGATGATTCCCGGGATTCGTGAAATAATGCTGTGTAAAGTCCTGAGCGTTGAACCGGACTCCAGCGCCGCCGCCGCCGGGATTCAAAGCGGCGACCTGATCAGGAAAATTGACGATGTTGCGGTCTTGAGCATTGACCATCTGATCGCCCTTATTTCCGAACGCGTCGGACAAAGCATGGCGGTTGCCATGGAACGCTCCGGAAACCTGTTGACCGTAAAAGTCACGCCCCGTTTTGACCCGGCCTTGAGCAGGGCAAGAATCGGCATCCGCTTTGACCCGTATGCCCTGGACTCCGACCGCATTGTCCATATCAATCCCGGCGCCCAGATAAAAAGCCATTCACTCGTTATTTTCCGCGTGCTCCGCTCGCTGGTCACGCCCCGGGAGGCCAAGGCGACCTCGCAGGCTTTGGGCGGACCGGTGATGATTATCTACATGCTTCAGGACATGGTGCGGAAGGGAATCATCATCGCCCTCTGGTTCACCTGCCTGTTGAACGTGAATTTGGCCATCCTTAACCTTCTGCCGCTTCCGGTGCTGGATGGCGGCCACGTCGTCTTCGCCCTGCTGGAAATCATCACCCGGCGGCCCGTGCCGCCCAAGGTTGCCCTGGTTCTGGACCAGGTCTTTTTCGGCCTGCTCATCGTGGCAATTATCCTGTTGACCGGCCGCGATCTGAAACGGCTGAATCAAATCCGCATCATGTCCAAGCCTCCGGCCGAACAACAGGCGGCGACCAACGCACCGGCCGAAACAGAAAATAATGAATAAAACAAAAAAAAATACAAAACCGGCGGTTCGGTCAATTATTGTTCAACGTCACCCTACTCTTCCCCTGCAACTCGGCTCAATTAAAATCGGCGGCGGCGCGCCGATCTCGGTCCAGACGATGACCAAGACCCTCACGCGCAACGCCGAGGCCACGATCAAACAGATTCTTGAATTGGAACAGGCCGGATGCGACATTATCCGCGTGGCGGTCCCCGACATGGAAGCGGCGCGCGCTATTTCCCCGATTCGCCGGGCGATTCATATCCCGCTGGTCGCGGACATTCATTTTGATTACCGGCTTGCCTTGGCCGCCATTGCCGGCGGCGCCGACGGACTCCGGCTTAACCCCGGCAATATCGGCTCGAAATTAAAAATCAGGGAAGTCGTAAAGGCGGCCGCGGAAAAGAACCTGCCCATCAGGATCGGGGTCAATTCCGGCTCGCTGGAAAAAGACATCCTCGCCAAACACGGCGCGGCCACGGCGCATGCCCTGGTGGAAAGCGCCCTGCGCCACGCGCGGATCCTGGAAGACCTTGGACATCACGCCATAAAAATCTCCGTCAAGGCCTCCGACGTTAACCGCACCGTTGAAGCCTACCGTCTCCTTTCAAAAGCAACCGATTATCCCCTGCACCTGGGAGTTACCGAAGCCGGCACCCTGATCAACGGGGCGGTCCGGTCAAGCATCGCGCTCGGGATCCTGCTGGCGGAAGGCATCGGCGATACCATCCGCGTTTCGCTTTCCGCCCCCCCCGCCAATGAGGTGCGGGTGGGCAGGGAAATCCTGCGCAGTCTCGGTCTTGGTGCCGGCGGAATCAACGTCATTGCCTGCCCGACCTGCGGACGCGCCCAAATGGACGTGATGAAACTCGCCCGCGCCGTGGAAGAAGAACTTGAAAAATTGGAGATAAAGGAATCAGAAAAAACAGCCACGATAAAACGTGGCCCTCCACCACCTTGGAAAACCGCCTGTTTTCAACAGGGGAAGGATGCGCGGCGGCGCGACCGCGGAACTTTTGCAATCAGTTCAAAGAAGATAAAATATCCTCAAATAAAAAAATGGCCGACCGTGGCGGTGATGGGTTGCGTGGTCAACGGTCCCGGCGAGGCGCGCGAGGCGGATATCGCCCTTGTCTGCGGGAAAAACCAGGTGTTTTTATACATTGCCGGGACAAAAGTCGCGGTCCTTGACGCCAAATCGGCTCCGGCCGTGGTCGCTCAAAAGGCGCTTGAATTCTGCTCGCGTAATCTGACCTGAACGCGCACCACACAGCCATGGTTAACGCAGTTTCGGCATCGCCCAAAGGGCCGTTTCTTCAATCGCTTCTTCAACGCTCATCGGCGGTTTATATCCCAGATCGCGGCGGGCCTTGCCGATATCATAGCACATATGGACGGCAAAAAAACTGAGCCAGACCGGATTGCACACTCCCTTGTATTTCTCAAGCATTGTTTCCAGCGGAAGCAAAGCGATATCGGCCTTGCGCCCGAATGCCCCGGCCGTGATTTCAATATAACGCCTGATTGTTACGGCCTTATCAAGGCATATATTGTATATTTCCCCTATGCTGCGCGGTTCATGGGCGGCCAGGAAAAACGAGCGCGCCAGTCCTTCCACGTGAACCGGATGAAGCAACGCCTGGCCGTCATTGGGCAGGTCAAGCGCCTTGCCGGCGAGAATATCGGCGACGAAATCCGGCCGCCGGCCGCCAAGGTTGTCAAGCGGCAGCATGCCGGGGCCGGTGATATAGGAGGGGCGGATAACGGTCGCCGGGAATCCTTTCCGGTGAAAAACATCCATGACCTTTGAATCCACGATCCCCTTCTGTTTCCAGCCGCCCATAAAATCGCCGTAGGGCATGGTTTCATCGCCGGGAATGCGCGGCAAAGGCGCGTAGCCGCCGGTCGAGCTGCAATGAATATAGTGCTTCAGTTTTTTTGCGTAGGCGACGATGTGGTCAATGGCGGCCTCGGTCGGCACGCTGTCAATAATCACGTCATACGGCTCGGCCAGGACCTGCCGCATTGCGGTTGCATCGTTTTTATCCGCGTGCAGAATGCGGACAACTTCCGGCAGATGCGCGGTAAAGCCGGTGTTTTTCCCGCGCGAACAGACGGTTACGCGCGCGCCGTCCGCCGAAAATATCCGGGCAACAGAATGACCAACCCAGCCTGTTCCGCCGAAGACCATCACTTTCATAACACATCCCCCCTATCCCGCCCAAGATGCTTGTTTTGCGTTTTTTTATCAAGAAAAAAAAGGTTGACTTTGATTTAATCATTTGATTAAATCAAAGCGTAAAAAAAGGAGAGCAATGAGCAGGCTTGATTCCAAACAGCGACGGACCATCCTGGAGGCGGCCGTGGCCGTCTTCGCCGCCACCGGCCTGGATGGTGCCACGATCCGCATGGTCGGCCGGAAGGCCGCCGTCAACAGCGCGCTCATTTATTATTACTTTGAAAACAAGGAACAGCTTTTCGAGGAGGCCATCCGCCTGGTCGCCGGCGATTTCCTCCTGATACTCGGGCAACACAAAAAACCATTTACCGGCGCCCGCGACCGGATTGAATTTCTCGTCAACGGGGTGTTTGATTATTACACGACCCACCCCGAGCGCATGCGGTTGATGGTGACGGTGTTCAGTCTTTATTACGGCCTGCTGGCTAAAATTCTGCATGGTTTTGTGAAAGAAAAGAACGTTGCGCCGTTGGCCATTATCCAGGAAGGAATCCAGCGCAAGGAGATCAAGCCGTTCGCGCCGATTCAGTTATGGTGGAACATCCTGGGCATGTGCATGTTCACCATGCAGGCCCGGGAAATCGCCGACCGGCTCCAGAAAGAAGGATTGCCCTGGCAGGTGCCTTCCATGAGCGAAAGAAAAAGGCAGATCGTAGAAATATTAATTTCAGGATTGGAGGCAGGCAATATGGAGGGTCACGCTCAGTCGTGGCCGGATGACGGAACGGACGCGATAAAACGCGTCCCTCCACAAATAGGAAATGAAAAAAAAGGGCCACGCGTTGTCGTGGCCGAAAAGAAAACAGTGATTTAGAGCTTATCCGTAAATTAATTTGAACCATGATTACTGTTCAGTTTCGCGCATGGCAAGGCGGCTGCGGAAGTGGCATACCTGAAAGGTATGTCCTTCCGCGGCCAACGCCGCCACGCGCGAAACCTGGCGTAACCCGTTCGGGCATCGCGGCTTTTGTAAATCCGCGGCGTTCCTGGCGAGGGGCAAGGCCTTTCAGGCATTGCTCCCTCGCCAGCGCCTTGCGGATTTATCAAAATCCACGATGTCATGGTCAAAGTAATTTACGGATAAGCTCTTAACAAAAGGGGTAATAACTATGAAAAAAATATCAATCATGGCGCTCACCATCGCAATCATTGCGGCCGGATGCAGCCTGAACAACAATAAACCGGACGGCTCCGGCACAATTGAATGCACGGAAGCGGATATCGCCCCGCAGGTGGCGGCGAAAATCATGGTCCTGGTTCCACAGGAGGGCGATGCGGTCAAGAACGGCGACCTGATCGCCCGGCTGGATTCGAGCGACTATGAATTAAAGAGAAACGAGGCCAAAGCCTCAGTGGCGGTTGCCCGCGCACAACTTGACCTCATGTCGGCCGGCAGCCGAAAGGAAGATATTGAACGGGCCCGCGAACAGGTGCGCGAAGCCAGGGCCGCCGCCGAAGCCGCCGTGGCCGACCTGCGCCGTATTGACGCTGTTTTCAAAACCGGCGCAGCGACCCAGAAACAAATGGATGATGCCAGGACCCAGGCGGAAAGGACAAGCGCGGCCCTGGCGGCCGGCGAACAGAACCTGGCCAAACTCGTGAAAGGAACCCGGGAAGAGGAAATCAAGCTGGCGGAAACACAGGTGGCGCAGGCCGAGGCCAGGCTTGCCTCAATGGAGAAAGCCGTCACGGACTGCACGGTGACTTCTTCCGTCAACGGCGTGGTAACAACCCGGGTCCGCGAAGACGGCGAATTTGCGCCGGTTGGGTCGCCGCTGGTCACGGTTTCGCGCCTGGATGAAGTCTGGCTGGCGGTTTATGTTCCGGAAACATCGCTGGGCGGCGTTAAGCTCGGCCAGCGCGCATGGGTGAAGATTGACGGCCGGCCGGATTTTTTTGAAGGCAAAGTAACTTACATTTCGCCGACGGCTGAATTCACGCCGCGCAATGTCCAGACGCCCGATGAACGCGCCAAGCTGGTTTACCGGGTGAAAATCACGCTGGCGAACAAGGAAGGCATTTTCAAGCCGGGCCTGCCGGCGGATGGGTATTTGAAAGAAGGCAGCGGGCAGTAAGTGGAGGGCCAGATTCCGTCATAGCCAAAAAGAAGACGGACGCGATCCATTCGACAAGCTCAGGACAGGTAAAACGCGTCCCTCCACGAAATGAAGAAATGAACATTACGGATAACAAACTCGCGGTTAAGACCGAGGGGCTGACAAAGTCATTCAACGCCCTGGAGGCCGTCAAGCAAATGGACCTTGTCGTGCCGAAGGGCGAGATGTTCGGGCTGGTCGGTCCCGACGGGGCGGGCAAGAGCACGGCCATCCGTCTCCTGTGCGGCATTCTGACGCCGACCTCGGGCAAGGGATGGGTGGCGGGCTTTGACCTGGAAAAGGAAAGGCAATCGGTTAAAAGCCGGATCGGGTATCTTTCCCAGAATTTCACGCTTTACGGCGATTTGACCGTTGACGAAAACATCGCGTTTTTCGCCCGCATCCATGGCGTTAATTCTTTTGCCGCGCGCCGGAACGAGCTGCTTGAATTCACCCGGCTGGCTCCCTTCCGCACCCGCCTGGCGCAGGCGCTTTCCGGCGGCATGAAAAAAAAACTGGCCCTGGCCTGCACGCTGATTCACACCCCGGAGATTATCTTCCTTGATGAACCCAGCACCGGGGTTGACCCGGTTTCGCGCGGGGAACTCTGGAACATCCTGAATTCAATCCTGAACCAGGGCGTGACGGTTTTCATGACCACGCCCTACCTCGACGAGGCTGAACGCTGCCACCGGATCAGCCTCATGCATCGCGGAAAAATAATCATGACCGGCGCGCCGGCGGAAATCAAGAAGGCCATGCCGGGCGCCGTGTATGATTTGCAATGCCCGGATGCGCCCACCGCCTACCGGTTACTGCGGACAAAATTACCGGCCACAAGCCTGGTATTATACGGCGACCGGCTCCGCCTTTGGACCGACAAAGGCCCGCAAGACGCCCGGGAAACAATCACCTGGCTGGCACACGAAAACATTCAAAATGTCTCAATAACGGATGCCGAGCCTTCGCTGGAAGACGCGTTCGTGGCGCTGCTGGGAAAACGACAATCTGAGGAGGATAGCCGTGGATAACAACAAGTTCACGCATGGGAATTTTAAACTCACAAAGAGGTATAAAATTATTTTTTTGCGCCCGGCTTGTGCATCTTTGTGGCTAACGCTCATCTTGTTCTCCATCCGATTGTGCGCTGATGAAATCGGGGTTGAGCAAATAATCGGCGAAACACTGGAACACAGTTACCCGGTAAAAATAGCTGGCGAGCAGGTGAATGCCGCCGATGCGGTCAAGAAACAGGCGGATGCCGCCGCCCTGCCCGCGCTTGACGTGGATGGACGCGCGGCGCATTACTGGGGGTTGAAGGAAAATGATGTCGGCCCGAATTTTGTGATACCGGCCATCCCTGATCGTTACAGTTCCGGGGTCGGGCTCTCGCAACCGCTTTTCACCGGCGGACGGATTTCAAGAAGCAGGGAAATGGCCGACCACGAACACCGTTCGGCCAAATCTTCGCTTGCGGCCAAGCACGCCGATGTGGTCTACCAGGCATCGGTTGCCTACTGGTCATGGTCAAAGGCGTTTCATGCGGCCGTGGCGTTCCGGGCGGCCGTGGCCTGGATGGAGGCCCATGACCATGACATGCGCAATTTGCGCGCGGCGGGATTGGCAACGGAAAACGAACAACTTTCAACCTCGGTCCGGCTGGATCAAACCCGCCTTCGCCTGGAAGAGGCCCTGCGCTACACGCAACTGTGCCGGGCAACCATTGAAAGGTTAACCGGCAAATCCCTGCCGGCCGGCGGCAGTCCTTCGCAACCGGAGGATGATGACCTTTCCGCGGTTTCTTCCGAACGGGAACTGATTCAAGGCGCGCTTACCAACCGGCCCGAAGTCAAGGCCCAGCAGTCGGCGCTTAACGCCGCGCGCCAGAACATAGAGATCCAGAAAGCCGGTTATTTCCCGCAGTTGAACGCCAATGTCCGCGGCGAGGTGGCCAAGCCGAACCAGTTGAACATCCCGCCGCAGGACGAGTGGCAACTTGACGCCTTCATCGGCCTTTCGGCAAGCTGGAATATATTGGATTGGGGCTTGACGCGGGGTAAAGTCAACGAGGCAAAAGCGCGCGCCAACCAGGCCGGGCTTCAACTTTCCCAGTTGAACGATCAGGTGACTTTCGAAGTGCGGCAGGCGTTGATCAACCTGGAAAACGCGCTGACGAGGGTGCAGGTGGCGTGCCGCGCGGAAGAAAGCGCCCGGCTTGATTTAAAATCCGTAACCGATCTCTGGAAAAACGGCCTGGCGCGGCACGCTGACGTGCTTGACTCCCAATCGCGGCTTACTGATGCCTCCTTTGACCTTATATCCGCCAGCGCCGACCTGGAACTGGCGCGGGCGGAACTGGAACATGCGCAGGGGGATTCAGAGGAATAAATGATTATTTCAACACATAACGCATTGCCCGAGGATTTTGTTGTCAGCGTTGACGGCCTGACAAAAAAATTCGGAAACTTCGTTGCCGTTGACAACCTCTCCTTTTCCATCCGCCGCGGGGAAGTATTCGGATTTCTCGGGCCGAACGGCGCGGGCAAATCAACCACGATCAGGATGCTTTGCGGCCTGCTGTCGCCGACCTCGGGCAAGGCCGCCGTGGCCGGGTTTGACATCCTCCGCAATCCGGAGGATGTGCGCGCCAGCATCGGCTACATGTCGCAAAAATTCAGCTTGTATAAGGACCTGGCCGTCGGCGAGAACATCAAGTTTTTCGGCGGGGTCTACGGGCTGGAGGGCGAACGCCTGCGCGCGCGCATGGCGGCCGTGATCGCGATGGGCGGCTTGGCCGGGCTGGAGAATGCCCTGACCGGAACCCTTTCCGGCGCCCTGCAACAGCGCCTGGCGCTTGGTTGCGCAATCATGCATGAACCGCCGATTCTTTTTTTGGATGAACCCACGAGCGGCATTGACCCGATATCGCGCCGCATGTTCTGGGACATCATCCGCGAGATGGCCGCGCGCGGCATCACCATCCTGGTGACGACCCATTTTATGGATGAGGCGGAATTATGCGACCGGCTGGGATTCATCGCGGCCGGAAAATTCACGGCGGTGGGCACCCCGGCCGAGATCAAACGCAACGCCGTGGAGGAAGACATTTACGAGGTGGTATTGCCGCTTTTGCCGGGAGTGCGCGAAACAATCGGGCAAATTACGGGAGTGAGTGATGTTTCCTATTTCGGCCGGAATCTCCATGTTTTTTGCCGGCGGGGCGCCTTGTCGGCCGATCACCTGGAGCGCGAATTGAAGGCGCGGGGATTAACGCCGGTGAGCCTGCGCGCCATTAATCCGCGGCTTGAGGACGCGTTTATCCGGCTCGCCACGCTTGCCAA
>Ga0209749_1000572_pt1 | contig 47348 bp, 41 predicted proteins | sample EPASupsiteSAE347_FD_187267 | JGI IMG/M metagenome (GOLD analysis project Ga0209749, IMG submission 187267) | Bioremediated contaminated groundwater from EPA Superfund site, New Mexico - Sample SAE3-47 (SPAdes) (version 2) | ecosystem: Environmental > Aquatic > Deep subsurface > Groundwater >...
TCGGCTTGAATAGCGAAGAAAATATTTATTTTTCGAATTCCATGGAAACAAAAGCCAGTTACAATACGGATTATCAAATTGAAACAATACCGATTTCATTAAATAATGACGGTTTTTTTTCGGCGAATGTCCAGTATCCGTCAAACGATGAACTTCCGTGATCGAAATCTATGCCGGCCTCATCAGGGAAATATATGTAAACTGGGCACTCAAGATCGATTCTCAGGGCAAAGCCTACCTCGTGGACCAAGGAAATCCCGAAACTTCGCAGCAATTCCCGATCGCCGGAGGCGCGCGGGTGTTTAACGGCTGCACATTACGGAAGATCCAAAAGGCCACAAATGGCGGAAATGGCCAGGCTAGCGGAAAAAGCTCCGCAACCACTTCCGGAGCCGGATCGACGAGCGGATCGGGATCGAACGCTACGCCGGGCTGCGATCAGGCTGACGACTCCGATTGCCAGTCCGACATTCCCGAAGATGTCCGCGGAAAGATCTCGGTTTCGGCTTCCGATGAAGACGAAAACTTCAAACAGATCCAACCCGGAGCCGGAAAAGATTTGACTTCCTACAATCAGTCGGTCAACGCCGTAGGAAAGGCATTCGAGGATCACATGAAAAGCGAGGCGGGTAAGAGCGACCAGACCAGCTATGCTTTCCCGGCTGACGCGGACAACAAAGTTAAATTTAGAAAGGATGAACATGTCGATGAGTCTTTCCCTGAAATGGTTTGCTTTCTCTTGCCTTTTCGTGATTGTTTTCCTGGTGGTTCCAGGCCAAGCCCAGGATTCCCAATTTCCCAAGAATTCCGGGAATGAGGAATATGCTCAGCCCATCAATATCCCCCAGGTCGAACCCAAACCCGTGAAGGATTTTGCTCCCCCCGAAGAAAAGTTCACGAAGTCTACAGATCCTTCCGCTTCGCCCAATCCTCTCATTCCGATGACTATCCTCGATGCGGGAAACGCAATCGTCAATGAGCGTATCCCTCTTATGGAAGATACCGAAACGGATTTCTCCGCGACTTCGGAAATCTTCTCCGAGACTCCAGCCGCCTCGATGGGCGGAGGAATATACAAAAATGCGCGCTGGATAAAACATCCGAGCTTTTTCTGGACGATCAACGAAGTGAAAACAGGGACCTCCCTCATAGGTGATTCCACCACCGGGAAATACAAGGCCGGTTTCAAAAACCCAGGGGAATTTCTCATTTCATGTTTCTGCGACCGGGATTTCTCCTTTACTTACGGCGAAAAGGAAACCACACTGACGGCTCTTTCCAGTCGGGGGATTGGTTGTTTCGTGGCGGATGCCACCCCCCCGACCTGACGATCATGATTACGGAATACGGGACGATGAAACGGACTACCATAGCTCTCAAAGAAAATCCAGTCAACGGACCTCCCGGCAGTAAAACATATGAATTGACCTGGAACGGCATTCATTTTGACCTGGGCGGCGAGGAGCGGAAATCAGGCTCCCACCAAGGTCTCATGCCTTTGCGAAATGATGTTGATCTGGGGGAAACCAAATTCCCTTCCCTTGTTCTGAAAAAGAATGTCACATATCTTTTGGACATCGAAGGCATCAATAATTTCCAGATCGGAACTCGGGATTGGAATTTTCTCGATCCTGCGGGTAAAAAGCTTCTCGAATCCAACATCCAGAAATTTTCTTTTCCCCCAGATAAAACGTTTCTGGGTAGACACAATCTTGTAGTCCGAGTCTCTGACGTTGCGGGTAACTATAACGAATTGAAGATTCCTCTCCGAATCATACCCAAATAATTTCTTCGCGAAGCCAACTCAGGACTTCTTCCGTTCGTGGATGGCAAAGTTCACGAACGGAAGTTGTTTTTGCCTCAATCATTCTTTTCCCATATCATTGCGCTGATGAAATGCGCGCGATTGTCGAGTGCATCTGGTGTCCTCGATAATGAGAAATAATATAAGTTAAGCGGCCCGAAACCTCAATGTTTTTTTTCTTGCGAAGATGAAGGCTGGTAGTATAATTACGTCGAAACAATGAAGTTATCATATCTTAATATTGAAGCAGCGGAGATTCTACAACAATGGACCAGCGAGAAAGCTTAACGGCCGTTTTTCATGAAATGGCGGTTTTACTGGAGTTGGCGGGTGAAAATCCCTTTAAAGCTCGTGCCTATGTCAGTGCCGCTCGATTTCTCGAATCGGGAAAACTTTCCCTTTCTGAAATTCTCGAAAATCCCCCGCACGGATTCGGAAAAAGTCTTATCGACAAAGTACGTGAATTTTCGCGAACCAACCGATTGGAAGAATTCGATAAGTTGAAGGAAAAGCTTCCCACCGGACTTTTCGAGCTGTTAAAAATACCCGGATTAGGTCCAAAGAAAGTCAAGATTCTTTACGATCAGCTTAAAATAAGCAACATTCATGAACTCGAAACCGCCTGCAAATCTGAAAAATTAGCGTCTTTAAAAGGATTCGGGGCGAAAACACAACGAAACATCATGGAAGGAATAGATTTTATAAAGAAATTCAAAGGCTCTTATTTGTTTTCAGATGCCGAGAATATTGCCGCGGACATCGTTCGTTTCTTGAAGGATAAGTTGGGGGATATCCCCATAAGCATTGCCGGAAGCTTGCGACGCAAAAAGGAGATCGTAAAGGACGTCGATCTACTGGCGGCATCAGATGGTTCCGCATTAGTAATGAAGACCTTCATGCAGTATCCGGGGTTGGAAAAAATCCTCGCGGAGGGTGAGACGAAAACATCGATTGTTTTGGGAAACGGTATGCAAATCGATCTGAGAGTAGTTTCGCCGGAATCATTCGGTCCGGCTCTTTGCCACTTCACCGGTTCCAAGGAACACAACACGCGTTTGCGGTCACTGGCATTGGAAAAGGGTATGAAGCTCAACGAATACGGTCTCTTCACAGGAAAAACATCCTTTCCGATGGCAACCGAGGATGAAGTTTTCAATGCTCTGGGCCTAGCATACATTCCGCCGGAGTTACGCGAAGATTTGGGAGAAATTGATTGGGCGATTCAATCCAAAATACCGATTCTGGTTGAAAAAGACGATTTAATCGGAATTTTGCATGTCCACACGACATATTCGGACGGCAGGGGGAAACTCCCGGAAATGGCTTCGGCCGCTCAAAGTTTGGGCTTTAAGTGGTTGGGTATTTCAGATCATTCCAAGAGCGCTCATTATGCCAACGGTTTGGAAATTGAGAAGCTGAAGATACAATGGTCAGAAATCGATGAACTGAACAGCCGTAATAGGCAATTCCGAATTTTAAAGGGTATTGAAAGCGATATTCTACCCGATGGATCGCTGGATTATCCCGATGAAATTCTCTCAAAATTCGATTTCGTCATTGCTTCGGTACATACTAATTTCGGTATGAGTATCGAGGAAATGACCGCGCGAATGATAAAAGCCGTCGAAAATCCCTATTGCGGAATCCTGGGGCATTCCTCCGGGAGACTTTTGCTGATGCGGGAAGGCTATGAATCGGATTTCGATCGCGTATTGGCGGCTTGCGTTAAGTGCCGTGTCGCGGTGGAAATCAACGGCAATCCGTTGCGACTCGATCTTGATTGGAGAAAAGTCCGCGCCTTTCGCGATTCCGGGTTGAAATTCATCATAACACCGGATGCGCATGAACCCGCAACGCTTGCCCACGTGCGTTATGGTTTGGGAATCGCCCGCAAGGGAGCGCTCGAAAAACATCATCTGTTGAATTGCCTTACGGTAGATGAAATCGTGGAATTCTTTCATTCAGGGAGGAGACAATCGACATGACGTTGAAGAGCGATGCAAGACTCCCGCAGTCTTCGATAGCAACAATAATTTCCAATCTGCAACGCGTATATTCGGATGCCAAATGCGCCTTGAGCCACCAAGATCCTCTCGAATTGCTTGTTGCAACGATACTTTCCGCGCAATGCACCGATGTAAGGGTTAATATCGTGACCAAAAGCCTTTTCAAAAAATATCGCTCGGTGACGGATTACGCCGCCGCGGACCCATCGACTTTTGAGAGTGAAATTCATTCAACTGGATTTTTTAAGAATAAGACAAAGAGCATTATTTCCTGCGCCAAGGCACTTGTTGAGAAATACGACGGAAAGGTTCCGCGGGACATGGAATCGCTTACATCCCTACCCGGCGTGGGGCGAAAGACCGCCAATGTAGTTTTGGGAACCGCCTTCGGAATAGCGGAAGGCATAGTCGTGGATACGCACGTCAAAAGACTGTCTTTTCGGATCGGACTATCGGATCACGAAGATCCCGAAAAAATCGAACAAGATTTGATGAGAATCGTCCCGCGCGATCAGTGGATTATATTTTCTCACCTTCTGGTATTCCATGGGAGAAATCGCTGCGGCGCTCGTAAGCCCGATTGTCCGGGGTGTGAAATCGCGTCGCAATGCCTTAAGCGGTTGTAAAACCGGATAAGTGACTTTGAAACTGTAGCGGATTAGACACTTGCCACCTTAATCCGCTGAGGGATATTTAAGTCGTTATTTCCCGAAGTTGGTATAAGTAACTTTAAAAGCTTCAGAGTCGCTGTTCCGAGCGGCCCGTCGGCAGGGTACGCAACAGGTTTGCCATCTCGATGGCGGAAACGGCGGCATCCCAGCCTTTGTTGCCTGATTTGGTCCCGGCCCGTTCGACAGCTTGTTCGATTGTATCGGTAGTCAGGATTCCGAAGATGATCGGGACATCGGTTGTTAGGGAGGCTTGAGCTATGCCCTTGGCGGCTTCCGCGCAAACATAGTCGAAATGCGGGGTGGCGCCGCGAATCACGGCTCCCAGAGCGATGACGGCTTGATATCGACCTGAAGCAGCCATGCGCCGAGCCACGAAGGGGATCTCGAACGCCCCTGGTACCCAGGCAGTGTCGACATCTTTCTCCCCAACATCATGACGCCTCAGAGCATCGAGAGCTCCCTCCAGGAGTTTTCCCGAGATGAATTCGTTGAAACGGCCGACTATGATTCCTATCTTCAGCCCCGAACCAACGAGGTTGCCTTCAAAAATCGACATGGTGATGTTCTCCTTCCGATTCCTGCTTCGGTAATGTGCCGCCCGTGGTATTCTTAGAGCATTGACCATCCGTGACGGGCATTTGCAAAAGATGGCCGAGTTTCAGGTGTTTAGTTTGCAGGTAGGCGGCGTTTTCGCGCCGAACCGGCATTTGCAGAGGCAGACGTTCGACGGTATCCAGCCCGTAACCGGCCAAACCTTTGATCTTGCGGGGATTGTTGGTCAACAGACGCATGCGGGTTACCCCCAGATCCCGCAAAATTTGGGCTCCGATGCCGTATTCGCGGAGGTCGGGTTTGAATCCGAGTTGTTCGTTGGCTTCAACCGTATCGCATCCCTTTTCCTGTAACCGATAGGCCCGAAGTTTATTGAGGAGACCGATTCCTCGGCCTTCCTGTTGGAGATAGAGTATGACGCCCCGCCCCTCGGCTTCGATCATAGCCATGGCAGCCGCCAGTTGATCCCCGCAATCGCAACGGTGAGAATGGAACACATCGCCCGTGAGACACGAAGAATGGACTCTAACCAAAACGGGCGGGTCTCCCGTGATTTCTCCTTTTACCAAAGCTACGTGTTCCCGATCATCGATTTGGTTGGCAAAACCCACCATACGGAACCGACCGAACGCCGTCGGCAGCTCCGTCTCGACCTCTCGCGACACCAATCGGTCTCGGGCATATCGCCAGGCGATCAGGCTTTGGATGGTAATGATCTTGAGCTGAAAACGATCGGCGATCTCCTGGAGTTCCGGCAGACGCGCCATCTCGCCGTCTTCCTTGATGATCTCACAAATAACGCCGGCTTCTCCGGCCCCAGCCAAGCGAGCCAGATCCACTGTAGCTTCGGTATGACCCGCCCGTCGCAAAACACCTCCGGCTCGCGCCACGAGAGGGAATACATGACCGGGACGCCGGAAATCTTCCGGTCGAGCATCAGATCTGCACAAGGCGCGGATGGTGGCCGCCCTTTCCGATGCCGAGATACCGGTGGTACTGTTGACGTGGTCTATGCTGACCGTAAAGGCAGTGCCGTGAGGATCAGCATTGACGCGGGTCATGGGCAGAAGCCCGAGCCGTTCGGCGACGGATTCCGACACCGGTGTACAAACCAAACCTTTTCCGTGCGTTATGAGAAAATTGATGCTTTCAGGGGTTGCCCGCTCAGCAGGAGGGTGAAGTCGCCTTCGTTTTCTCGGTCTTCGTCATCGCAAACGATGACAATGCGGCCTTGGCGTAGGTCGTGAAGAGCCTCATCTATTGTATTAAACATGTGCGTTCGATCTCCTTTCAGGAAAAACCACAGGACTTCAGGAATTTTTCATTAAGGCTTCGAGTGGCGTCCGGACCCGAAACGAACTTCTCTACATATTTGCCCAGCAGATCGCATTCCACGTTTACCTTGGTTCCCGACATTTTATCGCCGAGGATCGTGAGGCTTCGGGTGTGGGGAATCAGGGAGACGGAAAACGATTCCCTGTCCAGGTCCATGATCGTCAAGCTTGTGCCGTCAACGGCCACCGATCCCTTCATTACCAGATATCGAAGAAGAGAGGGCTTCAAGCCGATGCGAATCACCACGGCATTTTCCCGGGGTGTTCGGGAAAGTACACACCCGACGCCGTCAATATGGCCTGAGACGAAATGACCGCCAAGCCGCCCGCCGACGACTAAAGCTCGTTCCAAATTCACGGGTGAATTCGGATGCAGTTCGGTTAGGTTCGTTGCATGCACGGTTTCAGGCATAACATCGGCGGTGAAATCCTCAATGTTTATTGAAGATACGGTCAGGCAGACACCGTTGACTGCGATACTGTCGCCGACCTTCGTTTCCGGCAGAATCGCCCGAGCGCGTATGGTAATGGCAAAAGCGGTTTTCTGTCGACGCAACGCGTGTACCATGCCGATTTCCTCGACAATGCCCGTGAACATCAGAATTTCTCCTGATTCATCGGCTGTAATCGCCTGAGAGCAACGATTTTCAGATCGTCGCCCAAGCGTTCGACGCTCCGGATGTCCAGAGTCGGAGCTGAGGCAAGGGAGGCAATGCCGTTGCCTCCGAAGGCCGTAGGAGAGCTTTGCCCGCCGATGAGTTTGGGGGCGATGTATAAGAGAATCTCTTCGAAGAGGCCTTCTTCGAGAAATGCTCCGTGGATGGCTGCTCCTCCCTCGACTAGAAGCGAAAGAATCTGCCGTCGGGCCAGTTCCGCCAAGACTGAGGGGATGGCGACAATTTCCCCCAGCTCGACGATTTCTACGCCGCGTTCCCGCAAGATTCGAATTTTGTCGACATCTGCTTGGTTGCTGGTAAAAACAAGGGTGGGAGCATTTCCGTCAAGGACGGCGGCATCGGGGGGAACGCGCAAACGACTGTCTAGAACCACCCGAAGGGGCTGGATGCCGCCGTTGGGAAGGCGGGTTGTCAATGAAGGATTATCGGCAAGGACCGTACCGATTCCGACCAGTATGGCATCGAGCCGATGCCGGTAGTGGTGCCCATCCCGACGGGCTTCCGGAGCGGTGATCCAGCGGCTCTCTCCCGTTCGGGTGGCGATCTTGCCGTCCAAGCTTACTGATGCTTTCAGGGTAACCCGCGGTCTCTTTTCGCGTTGGAAGAAGAAGAATGCTTGGTTGAGCTCCCGTGCCTGCTTCTCAAGAATACCGACCGTAACTTCGATTCCAGATTCGCGAAGCAGGGCAACCCCCTTACCGGCGGTCATAGGATTGTCGTCGAGGGTGGCAACGACAACACGGCCGATTCCGGAGCGAACGAGGAGCTCGGCGCACGGCGGCGTTCGGCCGATATGCGCGCAAGGTTCAAGGGTGACGAAAGCGGTGGCTCCTCGGACGGCTTCCCCGGCCTGTTGGACTGCGAATACCTCGGCATGGGGTCCGCCGGCTCGAAGATGGGTTCCGGTTCCCACTACCCGGCCGTCCTTTACAAGGATACAACCGACCATGGGATTGGGGCTGGTTTGCCCCTCGGTCAGGCGAGCAAGGTCAAGGGCTCGTTCCATGTAGAATTCGTCATTCATGTGCCCGGCTCCTCAAACAAAAACGAACTTTGTTTCATGAGTTTCGGAACAAGGAACATGAAAACCGATCGGCGAACAACATCCGCCTTCGGGTTTTCCTTCTCCCATCCAGCCTATACTATCGGTTCCGGAATTTCACCGGATCGGCCACGCCTGATTACTCCGGCATGGTTCGCGGACTTGCAGAAAGCTCCTGCTTACCGCCGGGCGGGAATTGCACCCTGTCCCGAAGGAAATCCTGAAAGAACACGGCATATTATGCCAGAATGCTTTGGAATTGTCCAGCCGTTTTCCAACAGGGCAAACGCATTAAAATTTCTGTAGGGCGGATTAGGCGCGTTTTCGCCGTAATCCGCCGGATCGGCGGGTTACGCTTCGCCAACCCGCCCTACCGTGATTACAAGAGGGTTTTGCATTTTTAGTGCGTTTGCCATGCGATTCCGCCGGCTTCCTTGACAATTAAGGGGTGCCTTCATATAATTCTTTAGTCAAGAAACTTAGTTCCGGTATTCTAATAGGTAAAATTTTTAGTTTTGGAGGAAGGCACATGAAACATGGCAGTTTTTATTTGGCGGTTCTTTTTGTTTTTTTACTTCTAGGAAATCTTTTCGCTACTGAACCAAACTCATTGGCTCCTCTTGAGAAACTTCAGATGGATCTTATTAATCCGAATGAAGTTCCGGCTCCCACAAGCGGATCACTGACCACCCCGGCGAGTGTCCCAAGCGAATTAAGTCTTCCAGGCACGATGTTGGCTGAAAAACTGGGTCAGCAATTGTTGAAACAGGCATCCCTAAAGCCGGCGCAATATGCGTATGTAACGGGAAAACGAGAGGTTAACACGCTTCAATGGACCATCATTGATAAAGGCATTAAGAGAATGACCGCTAAAGAATTATACATGCGGATTTCCAATCTTAAGGAAAATCTTACCTTCAAGGAACTCGAACATTTAGGTATCAAGAGTGATACCAGCCCTGATGCCGGTTTAACCTGGTTCGCTCAGATAGATTGGCTTCAAACCGCTGTTTTTACTCCCAAACCTTTTACGAAAGAGTGGTATGTTACCGTATATTCAAGCGATGGTCTAGCTCCCACATCGATTACCGCAATCGGTTGGGGAACTTGGCCTGCAGGAACAAAACCGGCTTCACATTAAAAAAGGCATTATTACGAGCCTTCACCCAAATTCCAAATTAAGGTGAAGGCTCGTAGTTTTTGCCGCATCTCTTGCCCCCCGATTCTCCGGTGAAAGTCCGCTCAAAATATTGGATTATAAAATCATTTCAAAATATTTTACATTTTCCAACGGGTTTTGATAGTAAGCAGAAATTTCTTCAAAACCAAATCTCTTATATAAAGAAATCGCTTTGGTTAAAGAGGATAAGGTATCAAGTCTCATTTTTTTATAGCCGATTAATTTCGCCTCTCTAATAATCTCTTCGATTAATCTTGCCCCTATTCCAAGATTTCGAAACCCTTCCTTCGTAAATAATCTTTTCATTTCACATATTTCAGAATCAATTTGCTTTAAACAAACACAGCCGACAACTTCAGAGTTATCATGAATTGCGATCAACACTGCGCCGTCGGGTTCCGAATACTTTCCCGGAAATTCTCTGATCTCGTTTTCAAAATCCTGGAAGCAGAGATTTACATTTAACCACCTGGAATATTCCAGAATGAGGTTAACCACTGCTTCTCTTTCATTTTTATGATACTTTCGAATAATATCCATTTTACTTCTCCATCCGGTGCGCTCATAAAACCGATACGTAGGAAATTTAATCACCTGTAAAGGAAATTATACCAATTCCGTTAAATAATGACGTATTTTTTTCGGCGGATTACGGTGGAAAGCACCTAATCCGCCCTACGGAATACGACATTTCTTTTTGGGAATGGAATTATACATGAAACCGAATATTACGTTCCAGTCGATGAGAGACCGTGACTCAAAGAGGGATTGATGACGGCATTCATGAAAAGAGAGTTTCAATAATTTGCGGATCAACATGCGATCGGGTTGAAATTTACGACAAGCGGCTGTACCCTGGATTCGTTGAAATGTAATCGATTCATTTTCATAAAGGAGTTTCGTAAGTTCGGTGAATATCGGGAAATATTTGCGATATCCGGAGCAACGTGCGGCATTCGGAATCGCTTTGGTCGTTGTAATTATTTATCTCATTTTCGGGATTTTTTCGCTGCCGCGCGATCATGGAAATCAAGGAATTGATATTGGAATCAACACTGCTCAACCCGATTCCGCCCGTGACGATAAAATAGCGAAGGTCGCCTTTGCAAATGTTCCGTTATCTTCTTTTACGACGGTTTTCGGGTTGATTGCACGTCCGACGGCTTCTCTTACCGAGAAAGTTTTTGCGACGACGGCTTCTTCCGCCGTGGTTAGTGAAGTTGCTTCGAAACCGGCTTTTGTAACTAAAAAGAGCGCGGTTCAACCCGGCGATTCTACTCCTGCTTCCGCGACGAAGACGGTACAAAAACCGGACAATATAGATTTAAAGCGGATCGGTTACAAGCTCAAGGGGATTATCCATGACAGCTACGGGAAAAGCGCGGTATTTTTATGGGACCCCGACAAAAAACGAGAAACTGTCGTAGTCGAGGGTGCTTCGGATACGGTTCAAATCATAAAAGTTTCCGACAGATTCGTCGATATAGAAACTCCCAAGGGGCGCGGAAGACTTGCTCTATACGACCCGTTGGTGGCGACCGGCGTAGCCGAAGTCTCGCCTGTGGTTTCATCGATAGGTAATAGTCCGACCGCAAATCAGGCGGATACTTTAAAACCGACGTCTTTACCGGCATCAGCCGCTGCCGTAGTTCCTAGAAACGCGAACCCTTGGTCGAGCTTCATGAAGACACAAAATTCCACGTTTCCGCCCCCTAATAATGCACCGCAACCGGCACCCGCGTTGTCGAGAGATAAAGTAATCGAAATGCTCAAATCGAATATCTTAAAACCGAAAGTCGAGCAGGGCCGCTGGACGATTCAGGTTGAAAACATCAATGCCAATTCTCCGCTGGCTCATTTCGGGGTTCAACAAGGTGATCAAATCATTGCGGTAGGTGATCACGGCTTTTCAAATCAATTTCAAATTCCTGCGCAAATGGGAAGACTGGGAAATTCCGTTCAAGATGTTACGATTCTTCGCCAAGGTAAAATGATGCACTTGCTTCCGGGAAAATTTCCGACCACTGAGAATTCCGGAGCGGATTCAACGTCCGTGAAACCAAGTGCCTCAGCGCAAATTCCGGTTGCGCCGAATCGGCCTTCCGTGTCGCCATATCAAAGAAAATAGCGAGGCGGCTCAGTCTTAACCGACATAAATGGGGGGGAGCAAGTCCATGACAAAAAAGGACCGACGTCCCGGCTGACCGCCGAATCATTTCAATCGGCCCGGAAGTCGATCTTGCACGGTTTTGATTCAACAAGCCGACATCATTAATAGGTCGCACCCATGCGCAATTTGGTATAATATCGGCAAAACGTTCTTTCAGCGGGATTGATTTGGAAAATGACAAAATTGTTGCGTTGTTCGGGTAATCCGAATAGCATTTAGTTTGTTTTATCTGGAATAGAAGTGCTGAATTTCAAGAATTTGCTCAATTGGGGAACTTTCATGAATCTACAAAAAACAAGATTTACTCTCCTGCTGGTCCTTTTTTCCTTTGGCGTAATCGCGATCGGAACGGCTGCTTCTCTTCAGAAAAGCGATCCGGCTGTCGGGGAAAATGCGTCGATGGTGCCGTCGCTTACCCCTCTGTCCAAAGCTACGATTATCGAACCACCGGACAAGGAACCTGCAGGTGATTCCATCGCCATTAATTTTGAGGGTGTGGATTTGTTGAGCCTTTTACGCTATCTCAGCACGGAAACCGGAAAAGGTTTTATTGTTGATGAAAATGTAAAAGGATCGATAACGATCATTTCGCCCGTAAAATTAACTCGTAAGGAAGCACTGGCTACGCTCGAATCGATTTTACAAGTCAAGGGCTTCGCGGCCATTCCTTCCGGAAAGATGTATAAGATCGTTCCCATGGCGCAAGCCAAAGTCGCGGGGACCGAAACGCGCAAAGGCTCCGAAGTGGGAGAACTCGGAGACGACGATACGCTTGTGACCCAGATCATTCCTCTTGAGAAAACTTCGGTGGACGAGGCGAAAACCATTTTAACTCCGCTTCTTCCTCAGGATGCATCGATTTTGACTTTTTCCCCTTCGAATACTCTCATCATTACCGGGCGTTCGGTAAATATAAAGCGGGCGATGGAAGTCCTGGGAGAACTGGAAAAGGGAAGACTGAAACCCGGTTTGGATATCGTGCCTCTCGAATATACGACGGCCGGCTATGTCAAAAGTCAACTCGATCAGATTATGCAGGGCAGCGGTGTGGGCCGAGGGGAAATCAGAGGCGGTGTTTATATCATACCTGATTCGCGTATCAATTCATTGTTGGTGATCACGTCCCCCGAAAATTTTGCGGTCATCAGGAGTCTTGTAAATCGCTTGGATACCGCATCGTCGGATACGCGACCTGAGTTGAGCCGTTTCTTCATACTCAAATACGCCGATGAAGCCGAAACCGTAAAACAGATTCAGGATATTCTTTCTCTCGGCCGAAAATCGGGTGACGGCATCGCATCGGAAAGCCAAGCGGTTGAGAGCACTAAGATAATTCCGATAAAGAGAACAAGATCCATAATGGTTATTACGCGATCGGCGGAGCTTCTGCAAAAAATCGCCGATCTTCTAAAGCACTTGGACCAGCGTCCGCCTCAAGAGACAAGCAATGTCAAAATCGTGCGTGTGGTCAACGCCGATGCCAAAATACTGGCCGAAACTTTGTCGAAGTTGGCGCAAGACAAGGCCAAGGGTAAACAGAATCAGAAAGTCGACAATATTAATTTCGCGGCGGATTCACATACGAATTCCTTGATCATAACCGGACAATCTCAGTTGTTCGCGCAATACGAACCTATCATTCATGCTCTCGACATAATGCGTCCGCAAATTCTCGTTGAAGCCCTCATTGTGGAAGTGAGCGGAAGTCTTTCGAAAAGCATGGGAATCGAATGGTCGATACTGGATGCGGGCAAAACCGGATGGCGCGCCATCGGCGGAACGAATTTCGATCTCAAATCCACGATGACGTCGGCGCAAGGAATGCAAATCGGTCTTTTGAAGGAGACTTTCGACCTTCAGAAAGCACAAGACGGTGATATCGTCGAACTCTCCAAAATCAAGGCATTGGCCAGTCTCTATCAGAACAATTCCGATTTCAATATTCTCTCCGCACCGCAGATTTTAACTACCGATAACGAAGAAGCGAAAATCATGGTGGGCGAGATCGTGGCTCTTCCGCAGGGTTTCACCAAGGATTCGAATACCGGCAGATTCGACCTGACCAACTTCAAATATGAAGATGTCGGCATCAATCTGGTCATCACCCCGCGTGTCAACTCCGACCAAATCGTGACCCTGAAACTCGACCAGGAAGTTAAAAAACGCCAGGAAGAGAATTTATACCAGTTCAACGTGCCGGTACTTACCAAAAGAAAAATGACAACTACGATTACCGTCCCGAACCATGAAACCATAGTCATAGGCGGTTTGATGAGAGAAGATCGTACCGTGGTGGAAGACCGTATTCCATTGTTCTCGAATCTGCCGTTGATAGGTAAAGCTTTTCGAAATAAGCGAACTTCTCTTCAGAAAACCAATCTTCTCGTTTTTCTCACGCCGCACGTGCTCTCGACACCAGAACAAGTCGCGGCTTTCGACGTAACGAAATTGCGCAATGACATGCCCGCATCGAATACGATGATTCTGAATAAGGTAAATGAGAATCCGCGTGTCACCAACCTCAGAAACCGGGCCGGTTCCTATTTCGATGCGATGAGAATTAAAAGTCAGGCAATTACTGAAAATAAAGGACGTCGACATTCCGAGAACCCGGTCAAGCTTGAAGAGGCGCTTGCGGTCGAAGAGGAAAAGTGATGGTCGGTTTACCGCCGATTTACTGATGACAAGATTCGTTAAATAAAACAATGAAACGCATAAAAGCTAACCAAGTTGCAAGTTGGGGCAAGAAAAAAACGCGGGGACGCCGAGGCATAGAGAATGGCTATTAGATGTGTTTTCTTCGCGTCCCGGCGCCTCCGCGGTGAAAAATTCCCTTTGATTTTTTCGTTGGCTAGCTTTGATACGAATCATTGAAATAAAAGATGAATAAAGCCAGCCGACGCATCGGTGAAATGCTTATCGAAAGAGGAGTGCTTCTTCCCGCGCTGTTGGATGAAGCCCTTAAGAAGCAGAAAGAACAAGGCGGAAGATTGGGCGATATTCTTTTGGCCGACGGTGCGATTACCGAGGATGTCCTTTATCAGACTCTCGCCGGGCAATGGGGGTTGGATTTTCTTGCCGAATTGAACGTTCGCGACATCGACTTCAAGGTTTTGGAAAAGTATCCGCTTGATCATTTGAGACGACATAAAATATTACCGGTTCATCAAGATAATGACACGCTTTTCGTTATCACATCAGAGCCGTTCACCGCGGGACCTCTTGATGAGATGTCGTTGGAGACGAAGAAAAAATTGCATGTAACGATCATGCCTCCCTCGGTCATTATTTCGATTCTTAATGAAAATTACGGTAGAGGCAAGGATTCGCGTGAAGTCATCGAAGATCTTACGATAGAAGGCGGTCTCGAAGAGGAGCTCGAAAAGCTGCAGATAGAAGATGTTCTCGCATCGGCCAATAAGGCTCCGGTCATCAAGTTCGTTAATACCACGATCTTTCAGGCTTTACGGGAGCGATCATCCGACATCCATCTTGAACCGTCACCGGATGGATTTCGCATAAGATATCGCATCGACGGCGTCCTATTCGAAAGATACAGCCCGCCCCGCACGTTGCATGCTCCGATTACGTCGCGCATCAAGATCATGGCCGGACTAGACATAGCCGAGCGGCGACTGCCGCAAGACGGAAAAGTTCGTGTGAAATTCGGGGACCGCGAAGTTGACATTCGCGTCAGTTGTGTGCCTTCCGCTCACGGAGAACGTGTCGTTCTTCGATTGCTTGACCGCAAGGCCGAGTTGCTCACTCTCGAACAGATGGGCATGGAAAAGGATACGCTTGCGACTTTCGATCACATGATTAGAAGACCAAACGGAATACTCTTGGTGACCGGACCGACGGGTTCGGGGAAAACGACGACTCTTTACGGCGCAATCATGCGTATCATGAGCCCGGATTTGAACATCATCACGCTTGAAGACCCGGTTGAATATGAACTTAAAGGGGCGAATCAAATCCCGGTTAAACCTAAGATCGGCTTCACGTTCGCTTCCGGTCTTCGCTCCATATTGCGTCAAGACCCCGACGTTATAATGGTCGGAGAAATTCGCGATGAAGAAACCGCTTCCATGGCCATTCAAGCCGGACTCACCGGACACATGGTATTTTCTACGTTGCATACCAATGATTCGGTCGGTGCGACCATTCGCCTTGTGGATATGAAAGTCGAGCCTTATCTCGTCGCATCGACGTTGGTGGGAGCTCTCGCTCAGCGCCTGGTGCGAAGGCTCTGCGGTTCATGTAAAACGAAATCCGAAGACGGAACATGTCAACCGGTCGGCTGTCCCGCATGCTCGAACACCGGGTTTAGGGGACGTTTGGGTCTTTTCGAGCTGATGGCGGTCGATGAAGAAGTAGCCGCCTTGATCGGAAACCATGTTTCGCTCGACCAAATCAGGGCCGCCGTATTAAGAAAAGGAATGCGTCCGTTGATGGAAGATGGTCTTTTGAAGGTTCGCGCGGGAACTACCTGTCGCTCCGAAGTTGAAGGAGTGTGCTTGCAAAGCTTTTAATTATGCCGCTTTTCGAGTATAAAGCCTACGATAAAGAAGGGAAGGAAGTTTCGGGTTTCGTTGATGCACCCGATGCCGCCGGGGCAAAGAGCAGGCTTCGCGAACAATCGCTTATTTCTTTTGAATTGGATGAAAGCGGAGCCGGTGTATCGGGCGCAAGAGCGGGTTATACTTTTTCACTTGCCGATCAAAGCAGGTTTTGTCGTCAACTTGGGACTCTCTTGAAAGGCGGAGTCCCTCTTGCTAAGGCGCTTCTCGGCATGGAGAGCCAGGAAGGATGGGCGCACCGGCGGCTTTTGCTTGTAGCGATACGCGAGGAAATCGAGCGTGGGCGCGACCTTTCCGTTGTTTTGACCGATCGTCAGGGCGTTTTTGATGCCTGGTCGCTTTCGGTGATCAAAGTCGGAGAAGCCACCGGCCGACTCGATTCGGCTTTTCAGGAACTTTCCCACCATCTGACAAGAAAGATGGAGAATCGCCGTAAGCTTTTGGCCGCGATTACATATCCTATCATCATGGGAATCGTGGCTTTGGGTGTTCTCTCATTTTTGATGGTCTATTTGATTCCGATTGTACAACAGATTTTTGCCGACATGCACGGTAGTCTTCCCTTGATTACGCGGGTTCTGATTTCAACCAGCGCTTTTCTCAGACAATACGGAATTCTCTGCGCGGCGGCGATAATTTTGATTCCGGTATTGATTCGTTTCGCGTTCGCCGAAAATCTTCTCCGACGGCATGTAGAAAGTATTTTAGTGAGAATTCCGATACTGGGTGCTTTTTTGAACGCAATGAGAATAGAGGGCTGGACGCGCAATACGGCCATGATGATCAGATCCGGAGTTCCCCTACTTGATGCGATAAAGGTGGGGCGAGCCTGTTCCGGGTCGGTTATAGAGCGTGACGCACTTGAAATCGTCGAAAACGGCTTGGTGAAAGGCGAACCTTTATCGACAGCCTTGAAGCGCGCCGGGGGATTTCCCGCTTTGCTGATCCAGATGACGGAAGCCGGCGAATCTTCAGGAAATCTCGCGGAAATGCTGAACGAAGTTGCATCGGAACTCGAGGCCGAAAGTTCCACGAAAATGGAGCTGATGTTGAATCTGCTCGAACCTCTGTTAATCGTCGCCATGGGAGTCATCGTAGGCGGGATCATGGTCGGCGTTCTGCTTCCGATCTATGAAATGAATAAACTTCTACGTTGAGATTGCGTTTGCGATCGTTTCAACCTATTATTATTGACATGCGAAATCTCGCGCAAAGGAACCTTCGAAGTGAATAGAAAGCATTCGGGATTCACATTGATAGAACTGTTGGTTGTTTTGGTTATTTTGGGTTTGCTCGCAGGTTTGGTGCTTCCGCGATTAGTCGGAAGAACCGAAGAGGCAAAGCATCAGACGGCGGAAATACAGATTCGCGGTCTCGAAGACGCTCTCAGGCTTTATTATACCGACAACGGCTACTTTCCCACTACGGAACAAGGCATGAAAGCGCTTGTGGAAACTCCGAGCAGCGAACCGATTCCAAAAAAATGGAAAGGTCCGTATCTCGAAAAGGGAATCCTTCCCAAAGATCCGTGGGGGAACGAATACCTCTACATTTCACCGGGAAACCATACCAAGGATTACGATCTTCTCAGTTACGGGAAGGACGGCGTTCAAGGAGGGGAAGGGGATTTCGCCGACATCGAGAGCTGGAACATCGGCAGGCACTGATGCATTTCGCTTAAAATCAGGGTAATGATTTGAAACCCAAAGGTATGACGCTGGTGGAACTGGCGATGGTTTTGGCAATCGTTTCGGTTGTAATCGGCATTATCGCTCCTGATTTCGCCGGCGTTCTCAGACGAGGCAGGCTTGAAGATTTTTCCCATCAACTTGCGCTTGTGTGTCGAGAATCTTATCATTCAGCCGTGTTTTCGGGCAATGAACGGTGGGTTGTGGCGTCGCCGACATCTTTTATCACGGTTCGCGATAAAGGACCCGATGGACCGCAAGCTGCGGCGTTTCGACCCTTGGAAATACCTTCCTGGTGTGATGTCGACGGCTTGGCCGAAGGGTGGTGCGCCAATCCGGACGGCTTTTGCGATACCGGACCGATAACGATTCGCGACAGGGAGGAAGGTAAATTCCTGACTTTACGTTTTCGTCCTTATGATGGAGAATTGACCGAGGAAGATTATCGTGAAGCGGCATCGGAGTAATAAATAGGTTTGAATAATCATCCGACTTCATGCAGGCAAAGCAGCCGTCGTTTCGAACAACGAAGAAATAAAGCGATCTCAAGATCTTCGTCCATCGAAAATGAGTGCTCGAATGCTTAAGCGACTTTCGATGAAATCCGGTGTTACGCTTCTGGAAGTTTTGGTGGCCATGGGAATCGTCGCGTTGGTAGTCGGCGCAACCTCTCAAGGAACCGCTTTTTTATCTCGAAAACTTGTCGAGGGCAGACTGGCCCAAACCGCCAGAGCCTTGGCTCAGCAAAAATTAGCCGAGCTTGAGGCTTCCACTCTCGTAAAAGGGAATTTTGCGGGTGATTTTGGGGATGATTTTCCGCGCTTTACGTATCGTTTGGCCGTTGACTCGGCAAACTCGCGGGATGTATCGATTCCCGGGCTGTTTGATGTGAGACTGACTGTCGAATGGAACGACTCTTATGCCACCGATTCTCTTGGACTCGAAACTTTTCTGGCGGAATATCCAAGTGATGCCGAAACGGAATAACGGATTTACATTCGTCGAGTTGATACTTGCGGTTTCATTGTCGGCATTTCTTTTGACCATTGCCGGCGGTTTTCTGTTCAATATGACCGAATTCTCGGCAAGAGCAATCGCCGATTCGCTGACATCGAGACAACTCGAATTTTGTATCGAGACCTTGAGAAAAGAAATTCAGGAATCGCGGACCGACGGCACTGATCCCTTATATGCATTTCTAGGAGGCGACGGCACAATAAGCTTCGCTACCTCCAGAACGGAAATAATTGCCCGCAGCGAAGTTCCCCGAGGTTATCTGCGAATAGAATGGCATTTCGACGAGGCGAGAGGAACTTTGGGAAGAAGCGTCGGCGCGCTTTCCAGAAGCGACGGTCGCGCGGGGAAAACTCACTCGATCGAACTGTTGAAAAATATCGAGCGGCTTTCTTTCTGGCGATACGACGGCAAAAAATGGTTTCCCATAACCGGTTCTCCGACTTCGATACCGGACGCCGTCGCGCTTAAATTGGAAATTACTTTTCGAAGCGATGCTTCTCCGGTTTCCCAGCAAACATTTTCTACCGCTTTCGTGATGCCGCGATGAGTATTATCGGAACTTCCCTTGTATTATATAAGGAAATGCGATTCAACGTGAATCACAAACGCGGATTGGCACTGGTTTCATGCATTTTGTTGATGACTCTGTTGATCGCGTTTTATTTGCGATTTTCCGGTGAAGCGGGATTACAGGCAAGAATCGACCGCAACCTCAATAATGCGTTGAGAGCCAGGTTGGCTGCGAAAGCCGGTTTGTCGATGGCATTAAGCATGCTTTTTCGGGATACGAACGCTACCGATCATTTAAAGGAAGAGTGGGCGGTAACCGCATCGCAAACTCTGGAGAAGCCAATCGTTCTCGACGGCAGTTCTTTTACCGTCAAGATAAGCGATGAATCGGGAAAAATGAATGTTAATCTGGTCGATGAGGAAATTCTGACCGATCTTTTTGAGCGGGCCGACATCGGAATCATAGCTTCTTCAAGCCTGCTGGCCGAATCGATTAAACTCGGCGCGGCACGGCGACTTGCTCAGCACATCCTTGATTACATTGATGCGGATTCCAGCCCGCGCCCTATGGGAGCCGAAGCCGACGCTTATCCCAATCCGAATGAAAATGGTCCGAGAAACGCTCAGATTCTTGATATTCGTGAACTGTTGAATATTCCGGGAATCACGCGCGAGCTTTTCGAGGGAAATAACGAAAAATTGGGTCTGATCGATTTGCTTACAGTTAACGGCGACGGAAAGATAAATCTCAACACGGCGCCTCGTGTCGTCATTGAAGCGATTCCCGGCCCGCCCGGCTATGACGAGGATAGGCGCCGACAATTTTTTGACGAGATTTGGAGAACTTTGCCGTTTACCGACGTCGGAGCTTTCGGCGGACTGATCACTCGTTTCGATCCGTGGATGGCGAAAGAGTATTACCAAAAGTTTGTGGTATTTTCAACCTGCTTTCGTGTAGAATCGACCGGTATGACCGAAAACGTCAAAAAGCGCATGTTCGCCTTGGTTGAGCGCGACCGATTTGGTCATTGTAAAGTCGAAAGGATTTCCGAAATTCCGTGAGCACCGTTTTCTTACTGGTTTTTACCTCCTCCGGTACGGACGAGGTAAGCTTTAAGCTGAGCTCTGACGGAAATTTCGAAGCCGTATCATTCAGTCCGAATATTCCATCTGCAAACGAAAGCGAAGTCGAAATACCCGACAAAGCGCACCATCCCGTCGCATTTCGGGGCCACTCATCGGGCTCGCCGACGGAGGGGATATCCGCGCCATCCGCGGATGATATGATTCTTGTGTTGCCGGCTTCCGAAGGTCTTCCTTTCCATGTCAAACTTCCGTTCAACGATTCTTTTAAAGTAAGGAAAGTTTTGCCGCAGCTTCTTACCGACGTTTTTGCCCATGTCACTCCCGAGTGGCGCTTTTCATGGAATATCGTTCGTGACGATAACGGGTGGGCGGCTGTCGGGCTAGCTTTTCCACCTAAAATGATCAAAGCGCCTCCTTTGCCCGGGCAATCATGGCGTCTTGTTGTTCCTGATGCATTATTGGGTATGGTTCCTGAATCTCATGAACCCGAGGTTTTCGATCACGACCGCAAGCCGAATGAACCTATTGATGCTCGAAATGATTCGCAACCGCGTCGAACTGAAGATGGTATATCGCCCACGGATGGCGTAGATACCCGAAATGCGCCCGGATGGCGTGCTTTTTCGGGTATATCCGCTGTCACTGATATTTGGGTCGACTTCGAGGCTCCTTTCTCGAAAGGGCGAGCTCTCTTCTCAAGAGCCGGTCGATTGAGGAAATGTACTCTCCAAGGCAGAGGTTTGCCGAGTGAAACTTACCTCAATGATTCGATGCCGGTTCGGAAAATCAATCTTCTGGAATCCGGGGAAATTGTTTATCGAAGGTTGGAAAACCTCATTCGCGATCCGGAATATTTTGATCTGTCGGGCTGGCGCGAAACGCGCAGCAGGAAAATTGCGACATCGACCGTTATGGCGGCCGGAACATGCCTTTTTGTCATCATGCTCCTTTACCATGTATTTTTGGGAATCGAATGTTCCCGTTTAAATGCCGAGAAACGGGCGATCTTGAATTCCACGAAAACGGCTTTTGAAAAGGTATTTCCCGGACAAAAGGCCGTGGAACCTCTCGCGCAAACAAAGAACCTTCTCAAGGATCTCGAAAAAAAAGCCGAGTCTTCCGTTCGTTTACCGATCATCGATTGGGTCGGTTGGATTGAGGAAACCTTTCGCATGGTTTCCGGAAAAGCTGTTTTGGAGGGAATTAAGATCGGTATCGGCGGCTGGAAGGTAAGAGGGACGGTAAACTCCTATCGCGAACTGGAAGAATTAACGATTGCCTTGTCGAAATCCGGAATGAATTCAGGTGTCCGTGTAGCGGACAGCCAGCCGTTGAATTCCGCCGACGCCAAAAGGGAAAAACTGCGCTTCGAAATCGAAGGTCTTTGGAAATGACATTTGATGCATCTCCAATAATAATTTTACGAATGATAATATGATGAATATCGAAAACATTGAGAAAAAGCGAAAATCGTGGCTTGAAAAACTGACGACTCGGGACAAGCGTGCTCTGATAATATTGATTCTCATGGCTCCGACGATTCTATTTTGGTGGGGAATCACCCGGCCGCTTCTTGATGAGCGCGAAGCACTTTTGCGCGCAAGAGAAAGACTTGGAATTCAAAATCGCGAATTACAGCCGTTATTGAGAAGAGCATTGAACATCCGGGATACGATCAGGGATGCGGAATTCACCGCATCCGCTACCGTTTTAAGCGCCGTTGAATCCCTTTTCGCGAAAATTCCGGCGGGTCTCCAGCGGCCGACGATTCATCGTAAGGAATTGCTCTTTGCCGATAAAAGACAGCCCATTGCTGAAATCCGTTTCGCTGATTTCGATCCCGCTCCGCTTTGGAAAATTTTCGAATTGGTTGCTTCATCCGATCTGAAGCTTGCGAATCTTGATCTCGCGATCAACCCCGGCGGATATTCAATTTCGGGTAATTTGTCGGTCTGGTTGAAGTAACCGCTTATGACGTTACAAAATACGGAAGGATTTTTCAAAAGAGTATTGAGCGGATTAAAGATGGATGAAGCAGCGCTTATTCAAGACCTCGATGATCCCGCCAATCTGGAAATTCTCCGAAGAATGATCAAAAAAAAACCTTTTCTAAGGAATATTTACGGTGATTTCTATCAAGAGTTGCTTGCCGACATCCCTGCCGGTGCTCGAATCGTAGAACTGGGCAGTGGAGCAGGTTTTATAAAAAAATTTCGACCCGATGCCGTCGTCTCCGACATTCTCTTATACAAAAATCTCGACCTGGTGTTTTCCGGCACCCGAATTCCATTCAAGTCTTCTTCCGTCGATGCTTTCGCCATGATCGACGTGCTCCATCACGTTAAAGATCCCGAGGCGTTTCTTCATGAAATGGGAAGAGCTTTAAAGATCGGCGGGCAAATCGCAATGATCGAACCCGCGAATACTGCTTGGGCCAGGTTTGTTTACACGAAATTCCATCACGAGGGATTCGATCCGTCGGCCGACTGGTCGATTCCCGACGGAGGGGCATTGTCGCAAGCCAATATGGCTCTTCCATGGATAATATTTTCCAGAGACAGAGCCTCTTTCGCCGGAAAATTTCCGTATTTTCGCGTATCGTACGAGCGCCGACACACGCCCATCAGATATTTGGCGAGCGGAGGTTTAACCTTGCGGCAGCTTTTACCGACTTCTTTATATCCGGCCGCGGTTTTTTTCGAAAAGTTGCTTTCTCCATTCAGCGACATTCTGGGTATGTTTATGACGGTAAAACTTGAAAAAGTTTCCCGGAATGATGTATGAAAAACTGCTGTGAAATTATTTACGAAATATATAATCAAATGAGCGATTAAATATGTTTATTAAAAAATTGCGATACAATGTGGAAAATCTTATTGCGAGGGAAATTTCTTCGTTAAGTCGTTATTATGACGGTCTTTATCATTATAAACCTCTCAATCATGATACTGGGAAATTGCTGGATGCGATCGATTGTCCGCGAAAACATAAGATAGCCGATGATGAGACGTTACCCGATTTGACGGGCCAAAATGAGAAAAGATCGATCGTTCTATTGAACGGCAATTTCAATCATAACCTCGATATTCAGAACCTTTTATCGGAAATTCATCCCAAACTTGCCCGAACGTCGAGAGTCGTGGTCGTGGCTTATAATCCGTATTTTCGATGGCTTTACGCTCTCGCCGACAAGCTTGGAATTCGAACGGCCGACGATCCTGTTACATTTATCACCCGGTCGTCGCTGAACGACCTCGCCAAATTATCCGGTTACGAGGTAGTACGAATACGACCGGTGGGCTATTTCCCGGAGACGTCGCGAGGTTTCGGGAAGTTTTTTAATAGGGTCATGCCGGCGATTCCCTACATCAGATGGCTGGGAATAACCAATGTAATTGTTCTCAGACCGATCGTCTCTAAAAAAGTTAATCCTTCGCTGTCGGTGATTATTCCGGCACGCAATGAAATGGGAAACATCGAAAGCGCGTTGCTTCGAATGCCGAAACTGGGCGATGAAAAAGTTGAAGTCGTCTTTGTTGAAGGTCATTCAAAAGACGGTACATGGGAGGAAATTCGTCGAGTTTCGGAAAAATACTCGTCGAGTTTTAAAATCAAAGCTTTTCAACAAACGGGTGTGGGGAAAAACGATGCCGTGCGTCTCGGATTATCCAAGTCTACGGGCCATGTCGCAGCTGTTTTGGATGCGGATTTAACCATGCCGCCCGAGATGCTCGATCGCTTTTACGAAGCTTACAGACAAGGGAAAGCCGACTTCATCAACGGCAATCGTTTGGTGTATCCCATGGAAAATGAAGCAATGAGATTTTTGAACTGGTTGGCTAATGTTTTCTTTGCCAAATCCGTAGGCTTAGTTCTTGATGTCCCGCTTGGTGATTGCCTTTGCGGAACGAAGCTGTTCGCGCTTCATGACTATAAGCGTATGGAAAAATGGCGGGAAAATTTCGGCGAATTCGATCCTTTCGGCGATTTCGACTTTCTCTTTCCCGCGGCTGAACTTGCTCTCGGTATTGTCGATGTTCCCATAAGATATCATGCTCGTACATACGGAGAAACTCAGATCAGCAGATTTACCCATGGTTTCATGCTTCTTAAAATGACCGTTGTCGGTTTGTTTCGAGTTTATATGGGAAAAGTCGAATGATGCGACACGAAGAGAACGATAGTATTAAATCGTCCGTTGCCGATGGATTCGGTGGTTTCCCTATATTGATAATGGCCGCTTGCTCGGGTTTGATAGCCATACTGCTGGGCTTTATAGCGTTGCCCCAAAAAACCATGACGGATTGGTTCCATCGCTCAGGTTTTTATTTTATTTTTTTCACCGTCATAATTTGGGTGTTGAGTTTTCGTGTCGAGATAGCGGATTTTAAGAATTTGTGGGCAAATCGGCGAAAGCATTTCTTTGCGTTATGTTTGGCTCTTGCCTTGACGATCAGCGCTTTTTTATGCAGCACTCCGCGGTTTCGGATTTTGGCTGATGAAACCAATCTTCTCGGTATTTCATGGTCGATGTACGAAAAACATTCTTTTTATAATCCCACGCAGGTATTTTATTATTTCGACGGGATGTGCGACGTTATCAGCTATGAGTGGGATAAAAGACCCAATTTATATCCGTTCTTGATTTATACGGCACATGTATTCTTCGGATATAGCGGAAACAACGGTTTTGTGATCAACGCGATCGCGGGTTTTTTAACGTTCTTTATATTTTATTTGTTGCTGCAGCGTTGGTTCTCGCGTTTTTGGGGTGTCGTCGGCATGCTCTTGCTGGCGGGATATCCGCTTGTAATTCTGTATATGACCTCAAGCGGATTCGAAATTGTTAATCTTCTTTTTGCTCTTATTACGTTTCTTATTCTGGATTTCTTTTTGCTGGAACCAAAGGCAACGCATCTTGAATTGTTGCTGTTGACACTGGTGTTGGTGGCGCAAGTCCGCTACGAATCCGTATTGTTTACGATTTCCATATTTCCGGTGCTGTTTTACTGTTTACCCGCCGGTGAATATAGAAACCTCACCTATAGGTTGGTGTTGACGCCCATATTATATCTGCCGGTAGCCTGGCAAAGATTGACCACATACAATGCCGGCGTTTTCCAGATGGATTCGGCCGACAAAGTATTCAGCTTCGGTTGGCTTATGCCCAACCTGACGCATGCCTACAATTTTTTCATGTGTTCTAATCCTAATTATGGAACCGTTCCGATCACGTTCATATTATCGGCGATAGGTTTTTTGGCGATTGTGGGTTGGAGCTTGAAACGAATCAATACCTTTTCGAGACACCGGTTGGGACACGCTTTTGCCGCCATCGTCGCCGTAATTCTTCATTCCGCCGTTATGTTTCTTTATTACTGGGGCAATCTCACGCTCCAATATGCTTCTCGGTTGGGCATCATTTTCCTGCCTTTCATGATCTTTTGCGCCGTTTGGTTGCTCTACTTCTTTTTCGCGCAAATTTCCGCCGCGAGAAAATACATCGTTGTTTTGTGTCTAGCGATTCCCGTTTATTATTGGCCCACCGCGGGTATGAACTGCGCGGTGCGCGATATTTACTACTATCGTGAATTCCGTTTTGTTAAGGAGTTTCTTGACAATAAATACCCCTGCCGCGATGTTTTGTTGATTTCCGACCTCAGCAATCTCTATACGGCTCATCGCTATAGCGCACTTTCTTTCAGTCAAGCCAACGCAAATCGTTCGGATACTATGGCAAAACTTACCCGACATCTCGTGCAGGAGATACTCATGATTCAAAGAATCAAATTTGCCGATTCAAAACCCACACCGAGCACAACGGCTAATACCTATCTTTTGGAAAAATTATATGAGTTCCAGTTGAATGCGGAAGAATTTGTTCGCGTATCTCGCGTGATTGTTGAGCCCAAGCCTGTATTGCCTCAAAAAGCGCCCAATAACGGTTTGTTGCCGATGCAATTGTTGAAATAAAGCTGTTTCCGGAAACGATTTTATCGCGGAAATTATCTAATGATATGATATTTTAATCTATGTTGCAACAGTCTCAGAATCGTTGTTTCAACATTAAGGAGAATTCAAGTGATTGATATTCGAGAAACTATGCGTCAGGATTGGTCGCTGAAATCACCCGAAGAAACGATTACCGCTTTGGAATCGAGTGACAAGGGGCTTTCAGCATCGGAAAGCACGGCGCGTTTAACGATTCTCGGTCCGAATGAGATTGCCCAAGGGAAGCCGACTCCATGGTATATATTGCTGGGACGCCAGTTCGCCGACCCGTTGATTTATATCCTTTTGGCGGCGGCCGCCATTACCGGCATCACCGGTTATTTGTCGTCGGAAGGGCACATGAGCGATGTGATAATCATTCTCACGGTTCTCATCGTCAACGCAAGCATCGGCTTCTATCAAGAAAGAAAGGCTGAAAGAGCCATCAACAACATCAAGGGCATGACGGCTCCTCATTGTCGCGTAAAAAGAGCCGGGGAACTTCAAGATCATTTCGCCCGCGAACTGGTTCCGGGGGATATCATCGAACTGGAGCAGGGTGATCGCGTTCCTGCCGACGCAAGATTGCTTTCAACCGTTCGTTTTAAGGTGGAAGAAGCCATATTTACAGGTGAAACTACCGCTTCGCAAAAACAAATCGACAAGCTCGAAAAAGCACCCGTTTTGGCCGACAAACTCAACATGATATTCATGGGAACTCATGTCGTGAGCGGAAGAGGCGAAGCCGTCGTTACCGCCACAGGCATGGGAACGGAGCTGGGCAAGATTGCAGGGCTTGTACAATCGGCCGAAGAAGTGCAAACACCGCTGCAGAAACGACTTGAGAAATTCAGCGAATTCGTTGCCGTATTCATCTTCGGAATATGCATTTTGATCTTCATCAGCAGTTATCTGATACATGGGCAATCCTTCAGCGAAGTTTTGCTCAATGCCATAGCGCTTGCCGTCGGCGCCATTCCGGAAGGGTTGCCGGTGATCATCACTCTTGTTTTGGCGATCGGTGTAAGACGAATGGCTCAACACAATGCCTTGATCAGGAAGCTTCCAATCGTTGAAACTCTCGGTTCCGCGACTGTTATCTGCTCCGATAAAACCGGAACCTTGACCAGAAATGAAATGGTTGTCACTGAAGTTTACGTTGCCGATCAAGCTTATCGGGTTTCGGGGCAAGGATATTCCTGCGAAGGGCAAATAACTCCCGCGTCCGGCGAAAATACGAATAAAACCGCGCTGTCATGGCTTATAGAGACTGCGGTCTCATGCAATAATGCCGCGGTGAATCGTTCCGAAAGCGGCGAATGGCATATGACCGGTGATGGAACCGAAGGCGCCTTGATGACTTTGGGCGGAAAGTTCGACTTGTCTTTGCTGCACCTGCGGGATACGAAGAAAAGATCCGCGGAAATTCCATTCGACAGCAAATATAAATTCATGGTAACTATACATCCCTGGGAGACGGCTTTTCGGGCGCATCTCAAAGGCTCATTGGAAACGGTATTGTCACGGTGTTCGAAACTGCTGGGAAAAGACGGAATTCGACCTCTGACAACGCAAGATATCGATAACTTCCAAAAGATAAATCTTCGATACGCCGATGCCGCATTGAGAATTTTGGGCTTCGCCTTTAAAGATCTTGGCACCGATACGGATTTGAACGCCGTCACGGAAGAGGAACAAAAAGACTACACTTTTCTCGGCTTGGTGGGCATGATGGATCTTCCCCGTCCTGAAGCCATAGAAGCCGTGGCGAAATGCAAGCTGGCGGGGATAAAAGTCGTCATGATTACCGGAGACCATGCGGCAACCGCGATGGCGGTCGGGAAAAAAGTCGGACTTTTCGAAGATGGAATGCGTTTAATCACAGGTGAAGAGTTGCAAAAACTCGACGAAAATGCGCTTCAAAATATCGTTGATAGCGTTGCGATTTATGCCAGAACCAGCCCCGAAGATAAGATGCGAATCATCAAAGCATGGCAAACCCACGGTCATGTTGTCAGCATGACGGGTGACGGAGTAAACGATGCTCCGGCGTTGACGCGGGCCGATATCGGAGTCGCGATGGGCAGGTCGGGAACGGATGTTGCCAGGGAAGCAGCCGGAATGGTGCTTGTCGATGACAATTTTGCTTCGATCGTATCCGCGGTCGAGGAAGGCAGAATTATCTTCAATAATCTTCGCAAAGCCATCGGATTTCTTTGTTCAACCAATGCAGGAGAAGTTCTTACATTGCTTGTTGCTTCGTTGATGGGGTTTTCGGCTCCGTTGAGAGCGGCCCAAATTCTTTGGGTAAACCTGGTCACCGACGGTTTTACGACAATTGCTTTGGGTTTCGATCCGCCTGAGGGCGATGAAATGAAAAAACGTCCGAGAATGCCTGATGAACCTCTTTTATCGCGACCTATGATGAGTCAGGTCGTCATAGTATCGATATTGATGTGCATCGGGACCTTGGCTGCATACGTTATAGGATATCGAATGACCGCCGAATCTCCGTTGATAGCTAAAAAAACCGCGGAAACCATGGCTTTTGGAACTATGGTCTTTTTTCAGCTTTTCAATATATTCAATTGTCGAAGTTATGAGAAGTCTCTGTTGAAAGTCGGGATTTTCGGAAACATGACCCTCGTTTGGGCCGTATTCGTGGCGATTCTGCTTCAGCTTGCCGCCATGTATCTCGGATTTATGCAGGAATTATTGGGAACGGTTTCACTCAATGCCTGGCAAATGGGATTTGTAATCGCGGTTTCTTTGCTCGTATTTCCGGCGGTTGAGTTAAGTAAATGGTTTCGGAGGGAAGAAAAATGAAAATGCGAAGCATTCCTCGGATTTCTTTACAATTTGGACTACTGGGTGTTGTTGTTTTCTTTTATTGCGCGAACTTTCTTGCGGCTTCCACGGAAACTGTCAACATGTCGTCGTTGGAGCTGGTCGCATCGGCTCCAATAACGGCTTCTCAGGGTAATGCCTTATATTACGAAGTTCCCGAGCACAACTACAAAAAGTTTCGGCAAGGTTATGAATTACTCTCGTCTACACCGCCGAATTTCGAGGAAGCGCTGAAGCTTTTTGAGGAGAACATCGCGGAATTTCCAAAAGCACGCGATCTTGACTATGATTATGGATGGGCGATGATCTGCGCCGCTCATTTGAAAAAATATGCGAAAGCTTTGGAATATTATCGCACAATGAGAATACGCTTTGGCGATGTTGTTCAAGGAGCGGGCGGAGGCGCAATGAGAGTATGGAATAACCGCCTGGAGGAGTTCCGGATGATACTCCAAAACTCAAGCGATACTAAGGCCATCGAAGTTCTTGGTGAAGTGAAAAAAATCGACGAGGCAATTCCGTCGAGCCGTGATAAATACTAATTTAAAACCGCGAGCTTTCCGGAAGCTTTGTATTCTTCTCCGCCCTTTCGAATAAACACTTTGAAAGGATACACACCGTTGGCGACAAGTCTTCCGGATTCATTTCTCAAATCCCAGCGTGTGGTAAACGTCCTGTTTGATTTGTAGGTTAATGGAAGCGTGTTGACACGACTTCCTGATGAATCGTAAATTTTTACTTCAACATCCAACGTGGGGTCATCGGAACCGTTGCCTTCGAGAATAACAGCAAGATTTGTAGAGCCGCGCGAAGGGTTCGGATATGCGGTTGTTTGAGAAACCAGCAATGGCCCGAGAAGTGTTTGAATCAAATAGACTCGACCTTTGTTTTCGGCCTGATCGAGTGCCTCGACGCTTATACGATGTTCTCCCTTCGACAATCGCGAGAGATCCGCGGTAATGACACCGTTGACCGATTCAAAAGTGAAGGGAACAGACTCCGAGTCGACTTCAACGCGAATCGAATCGTGGTTGATGCCGGATCCGTCATCGGAAATTCGCCCGAGGAGAGTCGGGATCGCATCTTTTTCCTCAATGTGCAGGTCGTGAATTTTTGGAGCGATGCTGTCGGAAACCAGAACATAAAGGCCCTCTTTGGCGATCGAGCTGAATAATCCTCGCTCGTTGCGACTGGTCTTCAGCCAAGACGAATCGGTCGTTTTTCCGGACCACAGTCCGAGCTTTCCTTCCTGGTCGGTCGGAATACTTATATTCTCGAACAGCAAACGGGCTTCGATGGCGTTCTCATTATTGAAAACCGCATAATACGGCTTGGAGAGAATCTGCAACTCCGAGGGTATTTCCGAAAGCGTGGTTTCATACAGAAAAGCGTTGTCGGATTCAATTCTTGATGATATCGAGAATTCCGCATCCTTGATTTGCAGTTTGGTTATCGTATTGGCCCGTAATGCGGCACTGAAGAAAGAAAATGTGCTTGTTTCGCTGTCAATGCCGGCGGTTACGATACCCTGACCGGCTCCCGGAATGGTATAATTGCCGACAAACAAAGTTGAGGAGGAATCCGCGGAAGTCATCGCAACGTTGGTTTGAATATTGTTGAAGGTTACCTGCACGGTTGGCGTCGTCGACAAAGCTCCCGCTGTGGATTTAACAACGATGATGAACTCATTTGAAAATGCCGGATTGGGTATCGGATATAAAACGACTTTTGACGTCTTTCCCGAGAATTGGTAATAAAAGATATCGGAAAGATCGGATAGCGTAGTTGTAACGGCAGGCACCAGCACCGTCATTTTATATTTCGACAAGTCCAAATCTATCGAACCGGTTAAGGATGACGTCAAAACGATGTTTTGAAGGGTGGTTTGATTCGCAAAATCCACTGTTGCCACGAAAGGGGTCTGTTTCTGACTTTCTCCCTTGAAAAACAACGTCAAATTGCCGCTACCGGAGATATCTTCATATTTCCCGGCGTTGGCGTGAACTCGCCCTTCGCCTCCGACAAAAGAAAGTCCGGATGCTGAATAATTGTGTGAGCCGCCCTTGATCGGAATTCCCGTTCCTTCATCTCCCAATCTGGTGGCCTTATCGGTGTAACCCCAAAGACCGTTGTTTAGTGATGGGTCGTTCAAATGATTCGCCAACATCCAGTTTTTTAAGCATTCGATAAAGCTGGTAGCATGACTTGAGAGAACCGAGTTGATTCCGTTGATTCCGACTGAGGGATTATTCAATAGGGACCTGACGAAAACTTTTCGCTCTTGATCGGTTTGTCCACCCATTTTTTCCTGCAGGTAATAAAAGAATAAAAAAGAAGCACCGTAGTGTCGATAAAGAGTCGCCTCCTGGAACCACTCGGTATCGCTGTTGGAGGTTAAAACAATGTCCGGATTTTCCAGAAATCTTGATAAATGCGGCGTGGGAGCTAGACCGATTCCGTCATTATCAACGGTCATCGTGTAGAGATATTCCGAGAATCCCGACAGACCTTCTTCTACCCATCTTTCCTCCTGGACACCGCCCAACCCCAGATGTTTGGAAAAATTGATCATGTGTTGAAATTCGTGCGCCAGGGTTTTATAAAAATCGTTGTTCTTGTCGGTCGGTATTCCGGGGGTTCCGGGGTTTAAATCCATGAAAAAGACCGGTTTTTGATTGCCGTAAACTCCTTCGAGATCACGCGAGTCGAAGTACCCGGCGACATAACCTCCGCTTAATCCGTCACGAATGTCCAGCAGAAGAATGTAAATTTTATTATCGGGAAGACTGAAGGAACTGGGAACGGTAACCGTTCCAAACCAATCGGTGATGTTCGTGTAAATTTTTTCATCGAAAGTCGACTTGATCTGATTTATGGTGGTGGCGGAATCTCCGCTGATAAGGGAAAGTGAAGAATCCTCGACGAAGATGTAACAATAGTTACCGATCGCTTGAAGACGTCCCGTCCTTCTTTCATATCCCCCGGAGGAGAAGTTGTAAACCTGAAAATCGGTAACGGTCTGGGAAACCACCATTTGCGGGGAAACGCGACCCATACTTTTCAATTGAGACACGTACAAAGGGTCAGTCGCGACTCGCGACTTTATTTTCGCATCGAGAATTTCATGCTGAGATCGAAGGCGGAAAGTTCCGTCGATTAATGCAGGTTTGGCCGCATCCGCAATGGAATGATAACCGCAAAGCAAGATAAACAAAAAAACGGTGAATTTATTTAACTGACAGCATGCTTTCATGGGTTTCGGGTACCTTTCAAATTTTCTCAGAACCGAAATTGCTTAGGGAATAACTATACAATCAATTCTTTTGCATGTAAAGGCGTAATGCGTGTCACCGGCTACGATATCCACAGATGAATGTGAAGCAGCATATTCGTGAATGATGGATTCGTAAAGATTTCGGGTATTGATTCCGTGAATGTTGCGTTCGCGACGTTTAGAGCCTGTTAGATAATAACCATTACAAATAGTTGCTTTCTTACAGGCTCTTATGGCCGGTTGATGAACGAAATTTGGGTGGTGTCATATTTTAACTTTTTTTTATGGCAGACACGGAAGAAAATCACTATCAATTTCACGAGCTTTCTCTGCATCTCAGAGGCTCTGCGTTGAATTTTTCAGTTAATTTAGGATACTACCGAAATTTGTTACAGTTATTTATTAACAAGGCCTTAGTCAAAAATCATTATAGCTGCGGTAATATCATCGGACGGCTCTTCATCCTTCGAATCGATCGTTTTTTCGATGCCTTCGAGAAAATTATCTTTACCCGAGTCAATGTTTTGAATTATAAGTTTTTGGAGGTGTTCGAAGCCGTCATAAACATTCATCGATCTTTCAAAAAAATCTATCAGACCATCGGTATAAAGTAATATTCTGTCTTGGCTTGCGACATCGATTTCAATCGACGTGTAAGTACTTTCCTTGAATATTCCTAGGAGAGTTCCGGTAGATTCAAGATGCCTAATCGATTTGGTTTTATTATGATAGAATATGGGAAAATCGTGTCCGGCGTTGGTGTAAATGAATTTTCCGTCATTGGGAAGAAAGAAGCCGAGAAACGCGCTTGAATTAAAACGTGATTCGGCCCCCATAAATTCTTTCAGCGAAAGATTGACCTCGTTCATAATATGTGCCGGATCGGAAAAATAGCAAACTTTCTCTTGAAACAAACAATTCACCACGGCCATTATCAATGCAGCCGGAATGCCCTTCCCGCAAACATCTCCTATTAATATGCCCTGCATAAATTCGGGACAATCTTTGCACGACTGCTTTGCGCAGAGATATTTGCCTTCACGACAACCCTCCAGATAGCGAAAGAAATCTCCCCCGATGAATCTTGCGGGTCGAATGCAGGAATCGATTTTAACACCTTTCCAGTCGGGCGACGATCGAGGTAAGACACTGTCTTGCACTAATTTCGCGAGCGCCAGCTCTTGTTGAGTTTTAGCGTTTTGACTTTCCAGTAGTTTCGCTTTTTTTGACAATTCTTCATGAAGCGAGTGATTTTGAAATGTTATGGACACTTGATCCGCTATAACCTGCAGTTGCAAAAGGTCGTCATCGGATATTGGAGCGGCGCTTAAATGCCGATCGACTATCAGTAACCCCCATGTTGTTCCCCCGCGCGATATTGGAGCGAGGGCCAAAACATGAGCCCGCATCATTTCCAGAATTTTTTGATTAACTTCCGGGTTCCCTGTCGGGTTGTTGAGAATTACCGGTTCACCCGTCATCATGACTTTCCAAGCCATTGACGGACCATCGGATTTTCTGACGATCATTTGCGCCATTATCTGCTCATCAAGATTAAACGCATGAACAGCTCTTAAAATTTCTTCTTCAGGATCTTTCAGAAAAAGAATGGCTCGATCGAATCCGATAATTCGTACAACTGCTTCGAGAATGTGATCGAAAGGATTCTCCGCATCGAGAATTCTGATGTCATCAAGGGTTTGGGATAAGTGATGGAATTCCCGCAAAAACTGAAGCTCGCGACGGTAATTCAAGTATTTTTTCACGCTTAGAGTCAAGGAAAAGATAAGAAAAACGGCGGCAATTTTCCATGCAAGAGTGTTTGATGTGCCTCCCAGGACTATTCCCAGGCTTAAACTCCAAGCCGCGACGAAAAGAATCCATTGAAATGAGTGGAGATTATTTGAGACTCGGTAAAGCCAAGGTGAAAACCTTTTGCTTTTCATAATTTATGGGAAAAACGAGGGGGGCAATTAAGATTCAAGGGGGTTGCGATCTCCCCATTCAGTAAGACGAAGATACAATTTTTTCGGGCTTTTGGCATCAATGACGAATCGGCGATCTTTGTCGAGAAAGTTTTTAAGCCGTTGGCGAATTTTAAACAGTAAATCTTTTTTAAAAATATTCTTAAGCTCGAAGGTCGCGGTGAGGGGCGCGGAAAAATGCTTCCATAAATCAGATAGACTTTGGGGTTTTCCCCTTTTCTGTAAATCGTGATATATACGGTCTACCATTGCTTCGAAAATCTCTCCACCGTTGAACGCGAAGAAAAATGCAACGGGAGGCAAAAAACCGAACTGATTAAGTATCGTTCGACCTTTCTCCACAAGCTTCTCGCCTTCAGCCTGGATGTGCACTACTTCCGAACGCAAAATGCGCATCAACATCAAATCAACGTCTTTGCGATTCAACGTTTGGATCAGATCTTTATCCGAGGGAAAAAACTTTTGCAGAACCGGAAGAATTGTTTCGAGATGCTCGGAACTTAAAAATTGAATATTACGCTGATAGGTCTCGGGGTTCTTCTTTTTCATCTCCCCGAGAATCTTCTCAAATTGCAGAATAAACTCGAATTTTGAATCAAACGGCATATGTTTATGTTTAAGATAAATGTTTATTTATCTTATTCGTAAGATAAGTCAAAAGCAAGATATTTTTCCTTAATCAGGGTAATTTTAATGAACCCAATTGCGGATGTATTGAGTTGAAATATGATTAAAAGGAAATTGCGATCCGTTTTGGACGGAAACTAATTATTTTCGAAGAATAGAAAAATTATTTTTTTCGCTCGTCGTCAAGTGATGATGGAGAATGAAATGGCATATCGCCGTTCATCAGCGGAAATTTATCTCGTAGAAATCGAATAAATCCTAGGAGAGAAGCCGAATAAGCTCTCCAAAACGGAGAAATCACTTTTTTTTTCATTTACCCCTCCCGAAAAACTCACCCAATATTTCTTCGTCATTATTCATCTAATAACTTACTCATACTGTGTCGAAATTCTTGAAAAGTGGTAATTTCATCGCAAATACGGCTTTGCGCACCGATTGAGCGGATAGTTTCCGATAATGCCTTGAGAAAAATCTTGCAATTCCTTCCATTGTGAGCGAAAATAGAGACAAGACCTTTGGCAAGTTAGCGACTAAAGCCTTGCCGTGAAATGAGTATTAAGATCCTGGAGGGAAACAATGTCTATTAAGGTTTTCGTAGGTAATCTGCCTTTTTCAGTAGATGACACCAGATTAAAAACTGAATTCAGCCGATTTGGAACGGTTGAGTCGGCTCGCGTCGTAACCGACAAACATACGGGGCGTTCTCGCGGCTATGGTTTCGTCGAGTTTATCGATCAAGCCGCCGCTGATGCTTCAGTTCAAGGGATGAACACTCAACCCCTGGATGGTCGCAATCTTACCGTAAGTTTCGCAAAAACTCAAGGTGAGAACAAGGGTTGATTTCTCGATGGGAACGAATATCCCAACGGGCTGATCCGACTAAAATTATTATCGACGAATACGGTTGGATGTATTAAGTTCGGGAACAGGTTGCTTTGATTCTACCGTTTTTGAAATCTTCGGCAATAGGTAATTTACGAAAGCGGTTGGGGTTTTTGTCAATTCGCATTGGCGGAAATGCAAAATAATCTGTTGGAACATTTAATATCCGATGTTGATCACCATTTTGGACTTTATCTTAAGCGGATATTAACTGCGTCGACTGAGCACGGTGTTTTCGGCATGCAATTGCTCGATGCTTTGCATGATGATTTGCCGCGCACGAGTTGTTCCAATTGCGGTGGTTGCTGTAATTCAATCTCTGTTTTTTCGCTGGAATATCACAGAATCATTAGAGATCTGATGGCCCGTTTTTCGCCGACTCGCATCAAATCACTTTTAATATCAGCTCTACGTTTCGATCTCAGAACCGCGGTTATTGGTGATGAAAATCGTCTTAGATGCGCTTTTCGGGATGAAACCACGAAAGTTTGCTTGATTCATCCGGTTCGTTCGTTTGCCTGCCGGTTATTCGGTTTGCGCAATGTCGACGGATCGCGCGAATGTGAGCATGTTGTCGAATTAACAGCGTTTGCCGGTCTTTCCGAATCAAAAATTACGGCTTTACAATCTCGCATCATGGAGACCTCGGAATCGTTTACGGTTTTTGCCGACCAAGCTCCTATTTCCTTTTTTCCCATGGAGTTTTGGTTGTTTCGATATTCTTTGGGTCCTCGGAAAGCTTTGGAAATATATCGCGAACTTTTGGTGCCGGCCTCTACTCCCTTAACGGCTTTTTGGCATTCATCCAAACTTGATTGATTTCTCGATTGTAGACGACGAATGGTTTTGAATTCAAAGCAATTGTAATGGTATCATTCAGCAATCGACTTATTTGGAGGAGGCCGGAATGCCGAAGTTGCTTCGTGTCGTTAATCGAGAACAATGCATCGGTTGTTTTAGTTGCATGTATTCGTGCAGTAGAGTTTGGTTCAAGGCAATAACTCCGGAAAAGGCCGCCTTACGGGTTCGCATATATCATGGAATCGAAGGAGCTTTCTCTATCAGGCCATGCTATGGTTGTTTTGATCCTGATTGTGCAAACGCCTGCCCGACGCAGGCTTTAATGCCTCGAAAAGGCGGCGGTGTGCAGCTGGCTGCCGACAAGTGCGTTCATTGTGAAAAATGCATTAATGCTTGTGTTCCCAAGGCTTTGCAATGGGATCGCGAGCTTGGCGTTCCGATTCCCTGCCGACATTGCGGCATTTGCGTACAATTTTGTCCCAATAACGTTCTTGAGATGAGCGAAGTTCCGCAAAATGAAGGGGGCGCAAGTGAGAACGTATAAAATGCTGGAAGTCGACTTAAAAAGTGGAGAATTTAAAACATCGGATATAACACCGCTTTTCGAAAAATATTTGGGAGGCACCGGTGTTGCGACGGCTTTGTTTGGTGAAGTTCCGCCGGAAAACGATCCGTATTCGCCATCGGCACCCATATTTTTCGTTATCGGGCCATTCAGCGGAGTATATCCGGTTGCTACGAAAACGATTGCGGTGTTCAAATCTCCTCTTACCGGCAACTTAGGCGAGTCTCACGCAGGTGGGCGATTGGCCATGGCAATACAGGGTACCGGGTTCCATGTATTGAAGATTGTCGGAAAAGCGCCGGTTTTATCTTACCTTGTAATCAACGAAGATTCCGTGGTGATCAAGAGAGCCAATTCGTTAAAGGGGATGTCGGCCCTCGCAACGGAACGGGTGTTGCGTGATCGGGAAGACGCCGGTTTCAAACGTTCCATGATTCGTATAGGCCCGGCCGGTGAACGTCTGTCACCGATTGCCGGTGTTACGGTCGATTCCTCACGGCATTTCGGTCGCTTGGGTTTGGGCGGAGTCATGGGAAGTAAAAACCTGAAAGCCGTCGTTATATCAGGCGGTAAATATTGGTCTATCTCAAATCCGGCCCAATTCAATACGTTTTATAAGAAAATATACGAATCGGTTGTGAAATCTCCGGCGATGAAGAAATATCATGATTTAGGGACATCAATGAACGTCCTTCCTCTGAGCCAAATCAACGGTTTACCGACGCGAAATTTCAGCCAAGGTTTTTTTGAGAGCGGGAAAGAGATCAGCGGGGAAAAATTCGCCGAGAAACATCTATGCCAACAGATAGCCTGCGCGCATTGCCAGGTAGGTTGCATTCATGTCGCCTCTTTACGCGAAGCATTCGATCCGACCGAGCATATGTATAAAACTTTCAAGGTGTCTTATGATCATGAATTAATCTACGCTCTCGGTTCAAATCTTTCCATTCAAAGCACTGAAGAAATTCTTCGTTTGCTTCTGTTGGTGGAAAAGCAAGGTTGGGATGCCATCAGCATCGGAGTCACCTTGGCTTGGGCAATTGACGCTTTCAAAGCCGGTTTTATCGGAACCAAAGAGACGAATGGTTTGGTTTTAAACTTCGGAGATGCGGCTGTTTGCGAAAAAATGCTGCATCACACGGCCGATGGAAAAACCGAATTTTTCAGCGACCTGGAGAAAGGCGCCGATTTTTGCTCGGCCAAATACGGCGGGAAAGAATTCGCGATAGCATTCGGGAAAAATGAGGCGGCGGGGTACATGACCGGGCTGTACGCATTTCTTGGATATGCTACGGGCGTCAGACATTCCCACCTTGATGCCGCCGGATATTCAATCGATCAGGGCAATTTGACGAAGCCTCAATCGGACGAGGATTCCACGAAAGCGCTGTACAAGGAGTCCGTCTGGAGAATGATTTTAAATTCTCTTACGATTTGTCTTTTCGCGAGAAATATTTATACGAAAGAAGTGATTCTTGAAGGCTTGGATGCGCTTGAAATTCCCGGATGGACCGAAGATAAGCTTCTGACGACGGCGAAGCGGATTCACGCTCTGAAGCATCTTTGCAAGCAAAAATGCGGATTTAAATTAGACCAGATTCCTTTTCCGGACCGTCTCACAAAAGTTTTTACAAGCGCGGGCAAAGTATCCGAAGACAGATTTCGGCAACAGATCAATTTCTTCCAACAGCTTGTTGACGACGACATTAAAACTCTTTTGTGATCTTATGAAATACACGAGGACAATTCATGGTTTCTTTCAAACTTGACAACATCAGTGGTGGCCAAATCCAGGTAATACTGGAAGGTGAGATTAAATCATCCGATCAAGAGCTGTTGAAATTTCTCACCACGCTTTCCAAAAAACATCAGTCGGTGATTCTAAATCTGATCGGCGTGAAAGAAGCCGATCCCGAATTTTTCCGGCATTTGGCCGATTTAATAATTAGAACTCCTTTTAAAGCCGTGGTGAACAATCAAGTGTTAATTGCCAAGTGCGTCCAGATAGGAATTCCGACTTTTCCTACGGTGAAAAGCGCCGCTCTTTCAAGTCTGGGAGACGAAACAATTAAGCAGCTGTCTTCACAAATGCGGGACCTGCCTATTTTGAAAACGGATGCTTACGGTCTCGCCGTCTACATGTCGAGACTGGATGCGACATTTCCTCAATTGGAATCCATGATCAAGCTGAACGCCGGCTTATGCAGCCAAATAATCAGACTTGCCAATTCAAGCTATTTCTTAAGGCCCTCCAAGGCTGAAACCTTGCAACAAGCGTTTGTTACATTAGGATTCACGAATCTTCGACAATTATTCCTCTACAACTTCTACAAAAGCATCGCGGTATTGTTTAAAAGCCAAAAAGAGGTTATTCAACACGGACAGAAATGCGCTGTTTTGGCTGAATTTATTACAAAAGCCGCCGGAGCATCCGCCGATGAGTGTGCTAAAGTAAGGCTTGGAGCTCTATTACATGACATCGGTCGGCAGGTGCTGGCATATTTTTTCCCGGCTGCTTATGAAAAAGTTTTTACACAGATCGCCCGCGAGAACAAACCCGCTAATATCGCTGAATTCGTCGTTTTCGGCGTCGATCATCAAGCCGTCGGAGCCATGGTTTGCCATAAATGGAATTTTCCGCCCTACCTGGCCGACGCAATTTCGGATCACCACAGTCTTTCGGTGGGTAGCTGGAACACGATGACGCTGCCGATTTTTTGCGCCAACAATTTTTTAAATGAAGAGGCGAAAATTCCGTTTGCTCCGTATTTTGCGAAGTTGGATGCCTACTTTGCCCTCAAGGGGAAAAGAGTGCCGTGGAAAGATGTTGTGGGAGAGTTTCGCCGACGTTTGGAATCACAGGAAGATCCCTTCGTTTAACCATCTCTGAGCCGGTTTCAATCAATTTGACGCTATTGACAAAACAGATACTTTACATGTAAAGTATCTTCCTCAAAATATATGACAAAGCTTCACGTTGATGTTTTTCATGAGATGATTCAAGCCAGGAAGGCCGTGATTCGCGTTGTCTGGGGAAAAGACGGCATTGAGGGGCTTACGTTGCCGCAGTTCGTTCTTCTGATGCATATACGCCGTAACGGCAGTTTAACGCCTTCGGAAATCCGTGATAAGATGCTGGTTACACAGGGCAATATAACCGGTCTGGTTCAGCGATTAATAAAACGAGGTTGGGCCGACCGAAGGCACTCCTCTGTCGACAAGCGAGTCGTCAAAATCGTAATGACTCAGGCCGGTATTGAAAAACTCGAAACGGTTATTCCGATTTGGGAAGGTTTGATTGAAAAAGCATTCAAGCCGTTATCCCAAAACCAACAGAAACAGCTTCGTAAGTTGCTTCTTCAATTACAAGTCGGCCTGAATGAGCCCGATACATCATGCTGCGGATTATCCATCAATACCACTAAGAACAAAAAATCAAAATCCCCCAGGAGTCGCACTTAAATGAGTCATGTTTTTTCCAATCCAATTCGATCATTTCTGTTGTTTTTTTATCTCTCCACGGCTTTTTTTTCGATTCAGCAGGTTTTTGCCGTTTCACCTGCTCTTGAAAATACTGAAGCTGCCAGACCTTTCAATGATCCCTTCGTCGCTTCGCCGAATGTTCTTACGTTGGAAGACTGCCTATCGATCGGTCTGAAAGAAAATCGCCTTTTAAAGCAGAGCCAAAATCGTGTGAAAATTGCCCAAACCAAGCAAGAGCAACTTGTTGCCGCTCAATTTCCTACCGCCAAGGTTCAGATAAACCAAAGCCACCGAAATCCTCGACCTTCATCCGCGCTTAGCCGGCAAGACTCCCAACTGTTGTCGATTTCCGAATCCTTTGACCCGTTTGGAAAATACCGATCCCAAAAAAACGCGGCCGATGCCAACCTTAGGGCTGCTCAAGCCAATAATATCGACGATACCATTGTTACGGCCTTCCAAATAACGGAAGCATACTACAATGTGATTTTAGCCGTGGAATTACGTCGAGTAGCCTCTGAATCAGTGGATCAGCTTACCCGGCATCGGGACAATACCAAAGCCTTGGTTGACGCCGGAACTACCCCGGATGTCGACCTCATTCGAGCCGAGGTGCAACTGGCGGTGGGGCAGACCACGCTCATCAAGGCCAGGCATGCCATTTCCAATTTCGCCGCCGCTCTCTATGATTCGATCGGGCTGGATCCGAATTCCCGGACTAGAATCGAGGGGCGCTTTCCGGAAACCATCCCCCCCGATCTTCCTCTGGACGAAACCCAAGCCGTTCAAACTGCCCTCGCCCAACGAAGCGATCTTCAGGCGACACGGTCTGTGATGGAAGCCGCCCGCCACTCTTTGACTGCCCGGCAAAAAGAACTTCAGCCTTCCGTGGAGATATCCCAGGAATTTCAACGCACGAGAGGCTCGAAATCACCGCTTCGGGAATATCGCAACGACAACACCGTTGAGGTAGGACTGGTTTTTCCCTTTTTTGATTCAGGATTGACCAAAGCGCAAACCCGTGAAGCCGCTTTGAACCTGGATCAGGCGAAATTGAACTACGAGCAGACACTTTCTTCCCTGCATGTTGAAATCCGCAATTCGATCTCGGCCTTGCTCGAATCCTTCCAGGTTCTTGTCGCCCAGGAAAAGAATGTCGAACAAGCACAGCGAGCTCTGGACATTGCCGAAAAGGCCTATCGGACCGGGGCAAAAACCTCTCTCGATGTCCTTGATGCCCAGGTTGCTTTGACCCAAGCCCGGACCTTGCGGTTTCAGGCACTGCGTGATCGTGCGGTAGCCTTGGCGCAGTTCGAACGATCTCTGGGAGTCATGCCTGGGTATTTTTTCAGGAAAATCTCTTGTTCCCCCAGCGGTGAGAAATCTCAATCCAAAATGGGTCAGGATTCACCGGTGGAACCTTCCCAGCCCTGAATGTCGTTGAAAAAAAATAATGATTTGTATCAAAGCTAGCCGAAAAAAAAATCAAAGGGAATTTTTCACTGCGGAGGTTCAGAGACACAAAGAAAACATCTCTAATAGCCATTCTCTGCACCTGCGTTTTTTTTCTTGCTCCAACTTGGTTAGCTTTTATGCGTCATTGAAAAAATAAGGATGAAAACATGCTTTCCCTAAAACAATGTGTATCCGCTCTTTGTGCGGTAATTCTCTCAGTCTCTGTGACTTTCACTGCTTGGTGCCAATCCTCAACCCGTTCTGTGGAGAAAGTGCCGGAAGCGCTTCAGGAAAATCCTCTAATGCGGGACTCCGCGGCGAGTGTTTCAAAGGAAGAGTTGGTCGGGGAAATCGTCGCCATCCGCAAAGCGGCCATCGGAACCAAGGTGGCCGGTCGGCTGGCGTCGGTTCCCCTGTTTGTGGGGGATGTCGCCGGCATGGGCCAGGTTATGGCGAATCTTGAACCCCAGGATTTGGAATTGGCTCTTCTTCAGACAGAGGCCAATCTTGAGGTAACCAAAGCCCGTCTGAAAATTCTGGAATCGGGATCCCGGCCTGAAGAGAAAAAACAAGCCGAAGAGCAGATGCGTCAAGCCAAGGCCAATATGAAAAATGCTCAGGCGGATTTGTTGCGTATACGCGATCTGTGCCAGTCGGGGGCTGTTTCCAAGAGTGCCGGAGATGCCGCCGAAGCCCGAGCGACCGTTACCGAAGCGCAATATCAGCAAGCGCTCCAACAAAAAGCGCTGGTTGACCTCGGCCCACGCCTTGAAGAAAAGGAAGCCATCCGGGCTCAGGTTCGACAATTGGAAGCGGCAGTGAAAGTGGCTCGCCTTCAACTCGAATATGCGTATCTGCGGGCGCCCTTTGCCGGCATGGTCGCCCAGCGGCTATCGGATGAAGGAACGTTCGTAACCACGACGACCCCCGTGTATTTGTTCATTCAAACCGACCCGATCTATGCGGTGGTGGACTGTTCTGAACGCCTCATTCCTCAGTTGAAAGCCGGCATGAAAGCAACCATTCGTCTTGATGCTCTTCCCGGCCGATCCTTCGCGGGCATTCTTGAGCGCGTGCCTGCCATGCTTGATTCCAAAACCCGTATTGCGCGTGCCGAGTTTACCGTGAGGAATCCCAACATGATTTTGAAACCGGGGATGTTTGTCAGAGCTACCATTCAATTCGGTGATTCCAATAATGGAGCTGACAGGTGAATTTCGCAAACATTTTCATCAAACGTCCGGTTTTTACCCTTATGGTCAACGCGGCGTTGATTGTTCTTGGTTATTTCTCCTATCAAGGGCTTGGATTGGATTTGTTTCCCAAGATGGATTACCCGAACGTCCGCATTCAAGCCAGCTATCCTGGAGCCAGCCCCGAAGAGCTTGAATCGGAAGTGGTCCAGGTCATCGAAGCGGCTGTGAACACCATCAGCGGGATCGATACTCTGTCTTCCCGGTGCGAATTCGGGACTGCCAACGTCATGGTGGCTTTTGCCCTGGAGAAAGACATTGATGTCGCCACTCAGGAAGTTCGCGACAAGGTCGCTCGTATCACCAGAAAACTTCCGCAAGGGATCGACCCACCTACGGTGGAAAAGGTCGATCCGGATGCGAGCCCGGTCATTACGCTGGTGGTTTCGTCGAAAATGCCCATGCGCGATTTGACCTATTTTGCCAAGAAGCGCATTCAGGAACCTCTGCAAACGATCAACGGCGTCGGCGCCATTCAGATCAACGGCGAAAAGCCGCGGGCGATTCAGGTCGTTCTCGATGCTGGCCGGCTGGCCGCGTTGAATATCTCGGCCGCTCAAGTAAAGGAAGCTCTTCAAAACCAGAACATGGAAGTGCCGGGCGGCAACGTCACCAACGGAGAATCCGAGTTTGTCCTGCGGAACATGGGACGAATCCGCAATACCAAAGATTTTGTGAGCATCATCGTTGCCGAACGCGAGGGTCGGTTTGTTCGAGTGTCCGATCTCGGAACGGTTTCAGATGACGTGGAAGAAATCCGTTCCATTGCCCGTCTCGATGGAGAACCCTGCCTTTCTTTGACCGTTCAAAAACAATCGGGATGCAACACCCTGGATGTCATCAACCTTATAAAAGGCCGGATTACCGAGTTGCAGAAAAGTTTTCCGTCCGACCTAAAGATCGTGTATATCCGCGATCAGTCAGAGTTCATCAAGGCTTCTATGCATGAACTCAGTCTGCACTTGGTTATGGGCTCCTTGCTGGCTGCGCTGGTGGTTCTGTTGTTCATGCGGAACCTGGTTTCGACGTTCATTGCCGCTCTGGCGATCCCGATTTCCCTGATTTCAACCTTTGTGTTCATGAAACTTATGGGTTTTACCCTGAATAACATGACCATGCTTGGTATGACCCTTGCCGTCGGGATTGTCATTGATGATGCGATAGTCGTACTGGAAAATATTTTCCGCCACATTGAGGAACTTGGTTCCGATTCGATGACCGCGGCTCGTGAGGCGACCTCGGAAATAGCAATGGCGGTCATGGCAACCAGTCTTTCTCTTGCCGTCATTTTCGTGCCGATCGTCTTCATTTCGGGCATCATCGGCAATCTGCTCAGCAACTTCGGTTTGACGATTGCCTTCTCGATTCTCGTTTCAATTTTTGTATCGTTTACTCTCACTCCGATGCTGTGTTCACAACTGTTTCATTTCAAAATTGCCCGCGGTCATGGCGGAAGCAAGGATTCGGGTCTATTCCTTTTGCTGGACAAGGTGTATGGAAGCCTCCTGCGCTTTTCCATGCGTCGACGCTGGGTGATTATGCTGATTGCCGGTCTTTGTCTCGCATCGGTTGTTCCTCTTTACCGAATGAGTAGAGCCGATTTCCTTCCCGCGGACGATGCAGGCGAATATCAGATCAGTTTCCGAACTCCAGAAGGAACTGCCTTGAAAGGGACTGAAAAGGTTCTGTTGGAAATCGAAGGAAAAATCGGCAAACTGAAGGGAATCCAGCACATCTACAGCCAGGTTGGCGGAGGCGGCGGGTCTTCCGCAGTGAATGAGGGCTCATTGTTTGTGCAATTGGTTGATCTTTCGAAGCGGAAGTTTTCCCAATTTGATTCGATCGGCGAAGCTCGGAAAATTATGAAGGATTATCAGAAGTATCAGCCTTCCGTTCAGAACGGGGGGGTTCAGGTTATGGGCGGCGGCCGTGCCGATCTGCAATTCTTTGTTCGTGGCCCTGACCTTGAGAAACTCAAGAGTTATACGGATGCGATCGTTCAGGATTTACGCAAGAATCCGATTTTTGGAAACGTGAACTCTTCGTTTATCGATCGCAAGCCTGAGATTCACGTGGTAGCGGATCGTGACCGTGCTTTTCAAGCCGGAATTCGAGTCGATACCGTGTTCATGGCTTTGAAAACTTTGATCGGTGGACAGGACCAGATCAGTCAGTTCCTGGAAGGTGATGAACAATACGAAGTCCGGGTGCGCCTCAAGCCTGAAGACCGGCAGGATGTTCGTTCGATTTCGAGTTTGCTGCTCCCGACGGGCAGCGGTGGTCCCGTACGATTGGATTCTTTAGCCTCCATCACCCAGGGGTTTGGGCCGGCCCAGATCAGTCGCCAGGATCGTCAGCGCAGTATTTCCGTGAGCGGAACCCTGGGCAAAGATCGCGGCCTCGGGGAAGCCAATGATTACATTGTGAAAATGATCCGGGGAATGAATCTTCCCATCGAGTATTCCTTTGGGTTCAGCGGGAAAGCGAAAGAGATGGAGAGAACCTACGCCGGCTATCTGAAAGCATTTTCCATGAGCGCCATCTTCATGTATTTGATTCTGGCGTCCCAGTTCGAAAGCTTTCTTCACCCATTGACGATCATGCTCTCGTTGCCTCTGTCGATCCCCTTTGCCTTGTTGACGCTTCTTCTTGCCAATGGAACGCTGAACGTCTATTCCGGGCTTGGGGTATTCATGCTGTTTGGAATTGTGAAAAAAAATGCGATCCTGCAGATCGACTACACCAATACGTTGCGCGAGCGGGGAATTGAGCGAGACAAAGCCGTCTTGGATGCCAATCGTGCAAGGTTGCGGCCGATTCTCATGACCACGATCACGCTGGTGGCGGGAATGCTGCCTATGGCATTGGGAACCGGACCCGGCGCGGCAACGCGTGCCTCCATGGCCATTGTCATCATCGGCGGCCAGAGCTTGTGTTTGCTGATTACGTTGCTTGTAACTCCCGTCGCTTACACTCTCTTTGATGATATTTTGTCATGGATTCGATCGCGCATGCCCCATCCGGAATCATGAATTTTGAATTCGTTGAATGAACAATGAAAAAACCTCCGGAGCAGCTTGACCCCGGAGGTTTATAATTAAATCTGCGTTCTTATTCGAAAATAATCTATCGCGTCAGTCACGAAGCATCATTCTAGGGGTTCACCTTCTTCTACCGGTTTAACCGATTTAATTCGTCCCATTTTTACCAAAAGCGCATAGGGATCGACCTTGTGAATCTGGATATACTCTTTGCGACTCATCACATTTCCGTCGCCGTCGATATATCTCCATGCGTTCGGACTTTTTTCGAGACCCGGGGGAATTTTATAACCGGACGGGGTCTTAGCATTCGGGCTGCTGGGTAAACTGGGATGCCACTCGCCGTCTGCGTATTGAACTTCCGAGGCGTTCAAGGAAGAATCATCCATGCTGCGATAGCCGCCGATTTTGAAGCTGCTGACGGGTTTTCCGTCTTTAAAGGTAATTCTGCCCATCTTTCTCAATTCATCGTAGGGATCGATTCCGTGGAGCTTTTTGTACGCATCCCGACTCATTTTCTTGCCGATGCCGTCAACATAGGTCCATAGATCTGGATTGTCCTCTTGTCCATTGGGAATGATGAACCCGTTGGGAATTTGGGCATTGGCGGAAGATTTGCTGATTGAGGGAGGAGGTTCGGTAACGTTAACCGTAAGACTGAATTTCTTTTCGGGGGGAAGTGTTTCCGCCCATGGCCGCTGATAAATAAATTTAATCGAAGATTTCCCGGCGCCTTTTCCCTTAAAAATATAGGTTACGGTAGTGCCTTCGCCGACAGCGGGGGTTACCGGTTTGTCGTAAACCGTTTCCAGATCCTCAAGAACTGA